>Ga0209252_1002262_pt1 | contig 11664 bp, 15 predicted proteins | sample SaaInlV_135m_DNA_3_FD_184673 | JGI IMG/M metagenome (GOLD analysis project Ga0209252, IMG submission 184673) | Marine microbial communities from expanding oxygen minimum zones in the Saanich Inlet - Saanich Inlet SI074_LV_100m_DNA (SPAdes) (version 2) | ecosystem: Environmental > Aquatic >... | reverse complement strand
ACCGAACTGTTTCGTGACAGATATCGACGCCGCGTTCATGCAAGATGTCTTCCACCTGACGAAAACTCAATGGATAACGTATGTAATACATCACTGCCAATCGGATGATTTCAGGTGAAGTCTTGAAATATTTAAAGGGAGAACATGTTGTCATTTACCAAAAATAGGGATCAACCGCAAAACCGTCAAGTTTGTCTGACAACACCCTAACAATTGCGCTGGCGGTGGCGCCTGTGCCCTCGGTGTTAAGTTTATGAACTCTGGTGTACAATTAATTAACTTGAAAAATGGCGACGGAGGTCGTCAAATCCGCCAATGTGGCGTCCGTCCAAAAAGATCTGCGGCACAGTGCGCGGTGTAGAGTAGCGTTGTTCAACTCGGCCATCACTTCGGGGCGAGACACGTCCTTTTCAACAAAGCTGAGGTTGCGCTTGACCATAAGCTGTTCGGCTGCCACGCAATAGCAGCATCCGGCACGTGTATAAATTTCTGCTTTCATCGGGGGTCCTTTCTTAAATTTCAAAGAGATCAATCACCCGCTGTGGGATGTCGCCTACCAAGAATTGTGGAGTAGCCATCGACTGTGATCTTAGTTCTTTTCTGGGGGACCTAAGTTGCCCTATTGTTTTCCGTTGTGAAGCTGGGAAAGGATTGAGCTGATCTGATCATCCTCAGCCGCGTCAGTCACATCGGGCGACGGCGTGGCCAGTGTCAGGTCGCGGGTAATCCGCATCTGTTCGATGAACCGTCCGCATCCCTTGCACATCGCAAGATGCAGGCGCATCTGGAACGTCTCCCAAATGTTCAGTTCCCCATCAATCAGGGCGCTGGCCCGACTGGCTACTTCCTTGCATCTCAACATATAGCGGCATCCTTTTTAAGAGGCTCACTGTAACAGTGACAACCCACGCCCCGCAACGTTACAGGCCGTTTTTAAATATTTGCTCCGAGCCATCATTCAGTCGCTCGGATTACATCAATCCATCTAGCGCAGCCCGGATTGTCAGCCGCGCCCGGTGTAATAACACCCGCATGTTACCTTCACTAATACCAAGCGCCGTACAGACCTCGTCGGCCTCCAGTTCATGCTGTGCACGAAGGATGATGACCGATCGCTGGCCGGGGGGCAGTGCCTCGATCGCAGCTATCACATGGTCCATCACGTTGCGTCCGGCAAGAATGCGTTCTGGCGTCAACTCCTCCCACAAGTCGGGCATGTCCTTCCAGCGGCCACGGCCATCGAAGGCTGCGGCAAGGTTGTCATCCTCGCCGCCGGCGTCAAAAGAAACCGACCGACCGTCGCGCTTGGCGCGGGTGCGCGCTTTGTTGACAAGAATGGAGTAGATCCATCCCGCGAGTGATGATCGCCCCTCAAAACCACCGATGTTGCGCAAAACCGCCAGCCAAGTGTCCTGCGTCACTTCCTCGGCGGTGGCTGCGATGCGTACGATTCCCGTTGCGATACGAATCAGAGAATTGTTATGCTTGCGGTAGACGTACTCGAAAGCAGACCGATCCCCGTTCACCAACTGCGCAACAAGTGACGCATCTGGGATACTAGTTTTTTGCATTAACACCCCTGCTGACACTTGCTGTTATCTTGCGGAAACAAAGTTGCGTCGATCATCAAGGCCTCCAAGTATAAAACTTTTCGACTATCCAAAGGCGCGCCCTAGCTAAGCTCAGACTTTTAGCGGCGCATCGCCACGCTGCCATAACAGTGGCTGGAAAACTTCATCGACGGGTGTTTTTGCGACATGGTTGATGTAGTTTGACATGGTTTTCTGAGCTAAACCTAAGATGACGTCCAACACCGCACGGTGACCATAACCTGCATCAAAGAAAACTTTCATTTTTGCCTTAGACAGATTGCCGCGTTCACGCACCATCTGGACCGTAAAAGTCCGTAACGCTTCGAGTTTGGCTGACGGTAACGCAGTTTCGTTGCGCAAAGCTTCGCTGAGGTCTTCGGATACCTTCATTACCTTTGCGATGCCAGTATGAGCTGGGACGCAATAGTGGCACTCATTTTCAACATTGATCGATTGCCAAACGACCGTTAGCTCGTCTACATCAAAATCGGTTTCAATGAAAAGTTTATGGAGGAGCTGATATCCTTCAAAAGCCTGCGGGCTTTCAGCTAAAACCTTGTGTAGACCGGGCAAGCGGCCAAAGGCCTTTTGTGATTTTTCCAACAATGGCTTGGAGGCTTCAGGAGCAGTGTTGAGGTCATGGGAAGGAAAGTTCATTTCGAGGTGTCCCTAAATATTAAATAACATGGCATTTTAGACTTTTTTGAGCGATCACTCAAGTGTATATTTGAGCAGTTACTCAAAACTGGTAGTGCAATGCCTCGCAAACCTAATTACGACCGGAATGAAATGATTGACCGCGCACGCGATTTATTTTGGCGGCGTGGATGGGCGGGAACGTCATTAAAAGACCTAGAGGCTACCTTGCAGATGAAACCCGGCAGCTTTTACGCGGCATTCGGATCGAAGGATGCCTTGTTTAAACTTGCCATGAAAAAATATGCTATGGACGGTGCTGAACGCCTCAAAGGGTTAGTCAAAGAGCTTGGCCCAATTAAAGCCCTCCAGCGATTTCCGGCGATGGCCATCGAGAATGACGATGCTCCTGCAAAGGCTTGCATGCTTTCCAAAACGCTTCTTGAGTTGCATGCACACAATCACCCTTTGGTAAGTGAGGCTAACCTACATCTTTTGAAGATGGAGGGGCAATTTGCTGAGTTGTTTCAACAGGCCCAATCAGCTGGGGACATCGATAAGGCACATGACCCGCACGTGCTTGCGCGTAGGTATCAGTCTGACCTTTTGGGACTGCGGGTTTCGGCCGAACGCGACGGTGTGGATGCCAAGGCAATTGCAACAGAGATCGCAGACAGCTTGATCAGGCTTTGAGGAAATGATCGAGGCGGATAGTAAAAGTGGCACGAGGCATCCTATCCAGCGCAACACGACAGCTTTGCGACATCCTTCTCGAACGTCAGTGCCGCCAGCTTCAGCCCTTCGACTGTTGTGAGATACGGAAAAATCATCGCGCCAAGATCATCGTAAGTCATACCCATTTTAAGCGCCATGACAGCTGTCTGGATGCTATCCGCCCCTTCGGGGGCAATGATATGTACGCCCAAGAGTTTTTTACTGTCCTTGTCCGCGACCAACTTGATCAGACCGCGGGTATCTCGCGCAGCTAAAGCGCGTGGCACGTGTTCCATGCCCAAAACAGATGTGACCACGCCATGACCAGCACACTTGGCTTGCGCCTCGGTGAGACCGACACTTGCCACTTGTGGGTCAGAAAAAACAACGGCAGGCATGAGGCTATTGTCATAGCTCAGCGTGTCTCCGTTCATCGCATTTTTGGCGGCGAGCTTCGCACCATGAGCTGCCATGTAGACGAACTGATCCATCCCAGTCACATCGCCTGCCGCATAAACACCGTCTCGAGTGCTGCGCATCTGCGGATCGACAATAATTCCACCACGCGCATTCGTGTCGATATCGGCGACTTCGAGCGCCAAGGAGTCGGTGTTCGGGACACGACCTGTCGCGAGCAAGAGCTTTTCGGCTTCGATCCTGACAGCCACCCCATTATGTGTGGCGTGCAGGGTGATGCCCTCGCCTGATTTTTCAAACCTTTCGCAGGACAAGTCATCCAGTATTTTGATACCTTCATCGGAAAAGGCTTTCATCAGGGCTTCGCTGACTTCCGGCTCAGCATCCGGCAGCAATCTGCGACGCGTCACGATCATAACTTCGGCGCCTGCCCGCGCGAATATCTGTGCAATTTCAACCCCGATATAGTTGCCGCCTATCACCATAAGCGATTTCGGGAGATGCGACTGTTCAAGTGCAGAGGTGCTGTCCAGCCAATCGACCTCATTCAGTCCGGGGATATCAGGGACATGGGGTGACGAACCCGTTGCGATGATAATCTTTGGTGCGCGAATCGTGCGGTCACCGACATGCAGTGAACCATCTTGCAAAAAACTTGCCTGACCTTCGATGTAGTTGACGCCCTCATAGTTTGGCAGAACATCAACGTATTTTGCCACGCGTAGATCATCCACCAAGGCTTGCTTCTGCGCGAGCAGTGCCGTCCAATCAGTCACTTGTGCGGTAGCTTCCACACCATCAAATCGGGCAGCCACCTTGGCTGAGCGCAGCGTTTCCACCGCACGGATCATTGCTTTGGACGGGACGCATCCGACATTGACGCAAGTACCACCGATGGTGCCGTAGCCAATGAGAGCAACCCGTGCGCCGTCTTCGGCTGCAGTAATTGCTGCAGAGAAGCCAGCAGAACCAGCACCAATCACAGCGAGGTCATATGCCTCGGTATCCACCGCGTTTGGCGTAAGCAAATCAGGCATGATGTAGGGTCCTTCAGTATCAGGTTTTGCGCACACGGCGGATGACAGCTTAGATCGTGATAAGGAAGAACACAGCGAGAGCAGGAAATAAAATGCAATCCAGGTAACTGACTACGGCCAACAGGCCTACAATGCAAAAAAGTATACCCAGAACTGGGGTGAAGCAACAAAGCGCGACAATCACCGTTCCCATAATGCCCATCTTAAGAAGTCTTAAGAAGTTTGTCGTTCACTTTGGTCGTCCCTTTCGAAGTCACTTTTATGCTAGCGCATCTGCGTGAAGGAACGCGCCGCCAGAAACACGATGCCGCCAATCGTGACCACCAAGGCTACAGTTAGCAAATTGGCACCCGTCAGAAAACCGACCGTTCCGAAAAGTAAGGTTCCGATCAGAGCCGCCTTGCCGGCGCAGCAGATCACGACGACCGGCGCGGCGACGATGAAGGCCAATAAGCCTCCTGTTGAGCTATCTTTCATATGCCGCTCAGGAATTACTGCCGTTGGGCAAAAGCGCAGCCTCATACCCCGCAGACGTGGATGCGAAGGCGATATCTTCTGCATTGGTAATGGCGTCATCAAAGATAACCAGCGCCGTTCGGGTGTCGGCATCAGCACTCACTGTTAAAACGCCCTCAACGCCGCTCATCGCTGATTCAACGATAAAGGGACAGCTTGCACAGGTCATGCCGGGAACAGAGAATGTCACGGTCTGCTCTGCTGCAAAAACAGGGGCAGCGGCCATAAAGCCAATCAGGGCCAAAACGGAAGTTTGGAGTTTCATTGTATGTCCTTTCACAGACCAAGAAGAATGGGGGCAACGACCGGTGCTATCCAATTCCAGAACAGCGCGATCACGATAAGAAATGTTGATGCCCAAAGTGCGTATTTAACCAACAGGTTGGGAAGTGGCCGCGCGCAGGTTTCACCCTCTGCGCAGGCCTTGGGTTTGCGGTAAACCATCCAATAGCCGTAGCCAAGAAATCCCAACGTGATCACGATGAAGATTGGCTTGTAAGGTTCAAGTGCAGTCAGATTGCCGATCCAGGCACCGGACACGCCAAGGCTGAACAAGATCAACGGAACAATGCAGCAGGTTGAGGCTGCAAGAGCACCAAGGGTACCACCGGCGGCAATCATACGTGCCTTGCGGCTGTCGAGATCGGGCTGGACCGCTACAAAGTTTGGTTTGTCAGTCATGTAAGCACTCGCAATTAAGGTTTCTCAATGTAAGATACGATCTGTAGCCACTACAGAGACAAGGGGTTTTTTCGATGTCCTACTTCACGAACGCGCGAGGTTACGCGATTGGCGAAATGTCCAAACGCACCGGTGTGAATATTGAAACGGTCCGCTACTACGAGCGCATCAACATTATGCCGAAGCCGGATCGCACGGCAGGCGGCAACCGCCAGTACAATCACGACCAACTCAAGCGGCTGACTTTCATCAAGACGTCACGGGAGCTTGGCTTCAGCATTGATGAAGTACGCGCCCTGCTGAAAATGGTGGACCGGCAGAACTTCACTTGCGGCGAAGTGCATGGATTGACCATTGGGCACTTGGCTTCTGTGCGCGAAAAGATCAAAGGCCTTCGAAAGCTGGAAAAGGCCCTTGTTGGGATGGCGGCAGAATGTAGTCAAGGTGACGTGCCCGACTGCCCGATCCTGGAGGCGCTGTTCGAAAAGCGTTGATTGTTAAGCGTCATCTAAAGGGTTTTGCCTTTGACTTGAATCGAAAGGGGGTTCCCAGATTTGTGAAGATCTGGTTCACTCAGTTTCAGGAGGTGGATCGTGGGTAAACCCTTTGATTTGGATCTTAGAGTCTGATTCAAAACTAACCAAGCACTTTCAGGATCTTGCAAGATGGCGGGTGACGCGTCGAATGTGGGCAATGAGGATCCAAGCCTCTGCGCTGGCGATAGATTTATCCCAGTCTTTTGACAGGCGGCGGCAGCGCCCCAGCCATGCGAAGGTTCGTTCAACCACCCATCGTCGGGGCAAGACCTCAAAGCCTTGCGCCGTATCGGAGCGCTTGACGATCTGCACAGTCCAGCGTCCTATCGCCTTCAGGGCGTCTCGCAGTTTGGGGCCCGCATAGCCGCCGTCAGCGAAGACATGGCGCAGCATGGGATAGCGCGCGGCGACAGCCTTCAGCACATCCGGCGCGCCGTCACGATCCTGAATCCCGGCGCTATGGACCTCGAGCCCCACGAGCAATCCGGTCGTATCGGTAACAATGTGGCGCTTGCGGCCCTTGATCCTTTTTCCGGCGTCATATCCTCTAACCCCGCCACTTTCTGTGGTTTTTACACTCTGACTATCGATGACCCCGGCTGTCGGCTGAGCGTGTCGGCCCTCCGCTAGGCGCGCGGTTTTGACCAGCTCGCGGTTCATCTCATCAAGCAAGCCATCATTCCGCCAAGCGTAGAAGTAGCCGCGGACGGTAAAACCGGCGGAAAGTCGTTGGGCAGCATGCGCGACTGGCAGCCAGTCGTCGCGACATAGAGGATCGCGTCGAACACATCGCGCAGATGCGTCGTTCGCGAGCGGCCCGGTCATCCTGAGCCGCGGCACTAAGGGTTCAATTAACGCCCACTCCGCGTCGGTCAAATCGCTTGCGTATCTGTCGCCCTCTCGGGCATGTTGGCGGCGGGTGAGTTCGGTCCAGGCCATGGGGGTCTCCGTTCAGATTTGCAACTGAACTGAACCACAACCTGCTGAACTAAATCAATTAGTTTTAAATTGGGCTCTTAGGTGTCACATCCCGTGAGGTAGTACGGCTGTTTATTGAACAGTTCCATTTTGAGATTGTGCCAGTGTTTCATTGTTTGCAAGGGCTCTTTGCTTCCCAGAGCTGATCACGAAAGCTGGCGGTTGAAAAGTCAGACATAAAAATTCAGACTAGTTTCAAGTACTTCGCCTAATCGAAAATGGTGCCTTTCCAGTATCTCCTAGTGGATTGATCGGGTCAGAAGAGTCCAATTTGGGATTCCCACTGCACCCAGAATGTGCGATTCAGACGTATCCTCAAATGGCTGGAGGCTTTGGTTCTGTGGTTGACCGTGTGGATATGGGCGAATACCACCGGGTTAAGGAAAATAGCCGTTTTTTAACAGGCTACTATTTAAAGAGCCAGGCCAGCTAACCCAGTCGAGCTTTTGTTATAAACATCGCGGTTGAAGCACTTGGCGTAATTAGCCAACAAATGCTTTCTCAACCACAAACTCAGCCGGATCTGAATTGGCACCCTCGCGCAGGCCATAGTGCTCTAGAATAGATTTTAAATCTGTGTTGAGCCCCATTGATCCGCAGACCATTGCCCGATCATGTTCGGCAGTGATTTGAGGCAGGTTGAGATCTTCAAATACCTTACCTTGCTGCAATAAGGTGGTGATCCGCCCCATGCACGGGCTGTCCTCACGGGTTGTGGTCGGGTAATAGACAAGCCTATCGCCAACAAAATCATCAATCAAAGGGACCTGCTTTAGGCCTGTAATTAATTTTTGACTGAATTCGAGTTCGTTGAGATTACGACAGGTATGGGTCAGGATAATCTGGTCATAATCCTCATAGGTTTGGGGCTCTCGCACCAGTGAGGCAAATGGTGCGATTCCTGTCCCGGAGGCAAAAAGCCAAAGCCGCTTACCGGGCAGTAATGTGTCATGCACCAATGTTCCCACTGGTTTAGGCCTTAAAATGATCTGATCACCGGGACTGATATGCTGCAGCCTGCTGGTCAAAGGCCCATCAGGAACTTTAATGGAATAAAACTCTAGCGTGTCATCCCAACTGGGAGAGGCGATGGAATAGGCGCGGACAAGTGGCTTACCATCGTCTTTCATCACGCCGATCATAACAAATTCACCAGACCGAAACCGGAAGGATGCAGGTCGTGTTATTCGAAAGGAAAACAGATCGTCTGTCCAATGCGTTACCTCGGTCACGGTCTGCAAGTCTTGGTTAACTGCGGATTTTACGGCTTTGGGTTGGGTCATGGTTGTTTGGTAAGTCATTTCAAATCAGGATTATCCCGCCTCTGTTGTCTTAAAAATCTGTTCGGCCTAAGGGGATCAATGCGCCCGCAATCGGGCCTGATAATCATGTTCTTTCCACAGGTTTGCGCGAAAAAGCCACTGTTCTTCGGGCTGTCGCTTGGCCAGCTCTGCGGTGACTTCTACTTCGTCAAATCCTGAACGTCGCGCCATGGCGTATTGATCTGCGATCACATGCCCTTTGGCGCGTAACCGGCCCGTAAATCCCAACAGCCGAATGAGCCGCGCCAGTGTAAAGCCGCGGCCATCTGCGAAGATTGGGAAATCAATTCTGATCATAAGCAAATGAGGCGGCATGAAAATCTGGTCGGGGGCACTGTCGGACGGTACGTCTATTGCCTCAACATCGATATTCTGGGCGGCATCAATTCCAGCAATAATCGGTGTAGTCCATTCGTCTGTGGAAAACCCAATATCAGTTATAATAACGTTCTGTGTCATGCGCTTGGTCTTTCTTTTTTGCGGTACAGGGCGGATGGATGTGGGGAAAATTTGGTTTTTGACTGTCCCAGTGGACGGCCCAACTTTGGGCCTGTCCAAAAATAGATGAGGTCGGTGCAGGGGGCACAGCCGGTTGAAAGATCGCCCTGTGCAACCTTGGACGTTGGCGAATTATGCGGCATTGGCTTGCTTGCCACGGGCTGTAGTGGGATAGAGGGCCTGCTTGAAGGGCGCTAACCCAACGCGCCGGTAGGTCTGCAAAAATATCTCTGAGGCATCGATGCGGTGGATCAAATACGCTGCAACAAGTCGGTCAATCGCGGGCACAATTTCATCGGCCGAAAATCCGGGACCGGCGCGATCGCCGATTGCCGCGGTCTCGGTGGCGTCACCGCCGAGCGTGATTTGATAGTTTTCCACGCCAGCACGGTCCAGACCCAGAATGCCGATATGACCGATGTGGTGATGGCCGCAGGCGTTGATACATCCAGAGATTTTGACTTTAAGTACGCCAATATCATGCTCGGCTTTTAGGGTGTCAAAATGCGTGGCAATCTCTTGAGCGATCGGGATGGACCGCGCGGTCGCCAACGCGCAGTAATCCATTCCAGGGCAGGCTATAATGTCTGAGATCAAGCCGATATTTGCCGTGGCCAACCCGGCACGTTGCGCAGCTTTATGCACAGCCTCTAGATCACTTTTATGCACATGCGGCAGGATCAGGTTCTGTTCGTGGCTGACGCGCAACTCATCATGGCCATAGCGTTCAGCAATCTCGGCCATCACGCACATCTGCCCAGCGCTGGCATCCCCCGGGGTCTTGCCCGGTGTTTTCAAACTGATAGAGACGATTGCGTAGGCTGTGTTGCGATGGGGATGGGTATTGGTGTCGACCCAGTTGCGAAACGCGCGGTCAAAGCCATAGCGCTGCTCAAAGGCTTTTAGCGGTACAGTCTTGAAAACCGGTGGTGCAAACCCGGTCCTGATCTGCTCGAGCAAGCGTTGGTCGTGGCCTTGAAAACTGTCACGCAGCAGTGCAAAGCGCTCTTCGACCAAGGCTCTGATCTTATCGATGCCGTGCTCGAGCACAGTGATTTTAATCCGAGCTTTGTATTTATTGTCGCGTCGGCCAAGCAGGTTCCAGACGCTTACAATGGCCTCAATATAAGGCAGCAGATCGGCGGGAGTGATAAATTCGCGGATCACCTTACCAATCATCGGAGTGCGGCCCAAACCACCGCCAACGATCACTTCAAACCCAACCACGTCCTGTTTTTTGACCATCCGTAGGCCAATGTCATGGGCACGGGTTACCGCCCGGTCGCGTGGGCTGCCGGAAAGCGCGATTTTAAATTTGCGTGGCAGAAACTGAAACTCTGGGTGATCAGTCGACCATTGTCGGATCAATTCTGCATAGGGGCGGGGATCCTCAAGTTCATCGGCAGCGGCGCCGGCAAAATGATCGGCCGTGACGTTTCGAATGGTGTTTCCCGAGGTTTGGATTGCATGCATATCCACATCTCCCAATGCGTCGAGAATATCGGCAACATCGGGCAGCTTTGGCCAGTTGAACTGGATGTTCTGCCGCGTGGTGAAATGGCCATAGTCTTTGTCCCAACGCTCGGCAATCATCGCTAACTGGCGCATTTGCCCACCGTTCAGGCTGCCGTAAGGGATTGCCACCCGCAGCATATAGGCGTGAAGCTGCAGATAGAGCCCGTTCATCAGCCGCAATGGTTTAAATTCGTCTTCAGTCAACGAGCCGTTCAATCTGCGCTCAATCTGGGCGCGGAATTGCGCATTGCGTTGGCGTACAAAATCGGTATCAAATTGATTGTATTTATACATTTTCTGCACTTTCCTGCTTGCCGTGAAAGTAATTAGAGGGGCCTGTGCGGCGAAATTCTTCGCGGAAATGCTTTGGCAATGGCCCAGTCTCTGCGGAGGTAACATCCGCCAGATAAGCGCCGATGATTTTCAGCACATCACCGCTACCAACTGCCAGCCGCGCTTGTGCGGTGGTCTCATCTTGCAGAACTTCAGCCTCCGCAAGGTGGCGGGTCCAATCGCCAGCCTCTGTCAGGTAGACCACGTCACCCTCACGCAGATCATTGGCGGTGACAACTTTGTCGATGAACGGTTGGGTCATTACGCTAGATCCCTTTGCAAGATGTGTTGCAGTGCCGGCACTGCGGCGCGGGGCGAAAGCCCGTATAGGCTGAGGACCGGACCTTCAAAGGCGTGGGTCTGGTGACAGTGCGCCAGATCAGCGAGCGTTGTCGCGACCACGCATTCATTTGGGCGAGAGGCATTTTCCACCAGCGTGATCGGTGTTTCGGCGGCGGCGCCATGCATCAACAGGCGTCCTTGAATGAACCGCGCGGAGGTCGTGCTCATATAGAGGGCGGCAATTTCATTGGGTCGTGCCAAAAGCGTCCAATCATGATCTGCAAAGCCGTTAATGTCTTGGCCCGACAAGAACCGCACGGCTGCATTGCGGTGCCGTTTTGTCAGGCTTTGCCCGATGCTGGCAACTGCGGCCGAGGCGGCGGTGATGCCTGGGACGATGGACCAAGCAATCCCCTGCGCATCGCAGCTGTCCAGTTCTTCGTTGAGCCGACCGAACAGGGTCGGGTCACCGCCCTTTAGGCGCACCACCTGAGCGCCTTTGCACGCATGGACGCAGAGCATTGCATTGATGTCATCCTGCGATGTCGCGGGGCCAAAGCCGATTTTTCCGACGTCGATGATATGGGCTTCGCGGCGGGCCAGTTCA
>Ga0209252_1002260_pt1 | contig 11668 bp, 9 predicted proteins | sample SaaInlV_135m_DNA_3_FD_184673 | JGI IMG/M metagenome (GOLD analysis project Ga0209252, IMG submission 184673) | Marine microbial communities from expanding oxygen minimum zones in the Saanich Inlet - Saanich Inlet SI074_LV_100m_DNA (SPAdes) (version 2) | ecosystem: Environmental > Aquatic > Marine... | reverse complement strand
TAACAGCGGGCGTGACGACTGATACTTGGGGAGCAGAGCTATATATTGACAACCTCACTGATGAGCGTGCTGAATTAGCGCGAAACTACATCAATGATAGAGAGCGTGTTTCATATGCAAGACCCCGTACTATGGGTGTGCGCATGACTTACAACTTCTAAACATTGTAAAGTAGTTAAAAAAGCTAGATCATAATGCCCCTCTTGAGGGGCATTATTTTTATAGGGCGAATTAACTTGTGGAGTATTTGATGCCAGAAGCATCTCTTGTTGAATCAGAACTAAATGACGTCAAAAAGCTTATGCAAGCTAGTAAGTTTGCGGAGGCTGAACAGCACTTGCAAGCGATGCTTGGTGAGTCTCAAAAGAATAGTGACATGCTTTATATGATGGCGGTATGTCAGCGATACGAAAAAAAGTATTCAGAGGCACTAGGAACTCTGCAGAGACTAAGGTTGTTGCTTCCTGACCATAGCAGAGCCTATCAAGAAATAGGACACGTTTATCGCGAGATGAATCAGATTGATGCCGCACTGAATTCATACAGTCAAGCAACACTTATTAACCCTGCATTAGAAGCAAGTTTTCGATCCCAGATAGACATTTTACGTGATGTTAACCGGCCTGATTTGGCAATTCGGTTAGCAGACTTAGAGAAGCAGTTAGCAGAGCTTCGTGCAACGCCTCCTGTACTGATTGCAGTGACAGACCTAATTTCCCAGGGAAAATTAGTCAAAGCGGAACAGCTATGTAAAGCGTTCATGCAAAAGAATCCTAAGCATATTGAGGGTATGCGACTGTTGGCCGATATTGCTGTTCGTTTAGGCGTCTTGGAAGACGCAGAATTTCTTCTAGAGAGTGCCGTTGCATTCTCTCCTCAAAGTACAAAAGCTCGGATGGATTTCATTAAAGTACTAAGAAAGCAGCAAAAATATCAAGAGGCATTAGCTCACGCCAAAATTTTGATTCAGCAGGATCCTCAAAACCCTCAATTTCAGTCGGTTTTTGCAGTTGAATCTATGCAGTCTGGGGATTATGAAACCGCACTTGCAACCTTCGATTCTATTTTAGAAATATTGCCCGAAGAGCCTGTGACTTTGACATCTCGTGGCAATGCGCTGAAAACTCAAGGTAAAAAAGATGAAGCAATTGAATCATATAGACGCGCGATTAAGAAATATCCAGCGCATGGCGAGGCCTATTATTCTTTGGCTAATTTGAAGTTATTTAGCTTTACTGCAAAAGAGATTGTAGCTATGGAGTCTCAAGAGCATAACCCTGGGATATCCCACATGGCGCGGATTTATCTAGATTTTGCGTTGGGCAAAGCATACGAGGATATGGGTGAGTTTGATAAAGCTTTTTCTTATTATGAGAGAGGAAACTCATTTAAAAGATCTCAGAGTCGCTATAAACCTGAAGATATAACTGCCGAATTCCATGCTCAGGCTGACGTTTTTAGTGAAGGCTTTATTGAGTCTAATATAGATTCAGGTTTCAAGGCAGCCGACCCAATTTTCATTGTTGGCCTTCCTCGCTCGGGATCAACGCTATTAGAGCAAATACTGGCTTCACATAGTCAGGTAGATGGCACTATGGAGCTGCCCAATATTCTTTCACTTGCTCAAAAACTTCGTCGTGGTGAGATATTGAGTGGGACTAGCCACTATCCATCTGTACTGAAGACTTTCGATTCAGAAACGTTTTCTAGGTTTGGTGAAACATATATTAGTGATACTCGAGTCCATCGGGGGAACGCTCCATTTTTCATCGATAAAATGCCTAATAACTTTAGACACATAGGTTTAATTAACCTGATACTCCCCAATGCTAAAATCATTGATGCTCGGCGCCATCCGATGGGCTGTTGCTTTAGCGCCTTTAAGCAATTATTTCATGAGGGGCAGGAGTTCACCTACGGCCTCGAACAGATTGGGACTTACTACAAAGATTATGTTGAGCTTATGGATCACTGGGATAAAGTATTTCCAGGTAAAGTATTGCGTGTCCAATATGAAGATGTTGTTGCTGACCTAGACACTCAGGTACGACGGATTCTAGATTATTGTGGTCTAGAGTTTGAAGAGAGTTGCATTAGTTTTTATGAGACCGATCGCTCTGTACGCACACCAAGCTCAGAACAGGTACGCCAGCCGATTTATCAGAGCGGTATTGAGCAGTGGAAGAATTTCGAGGATTATTTAGACCCATTGAAAGATTCCCTAGGGCCGGTGTTAGACCGATACCCTATTTGATTGACGATTTTAAAGAATTAGCAAGACGAGGAGATGCAAAGTGACAGACGTAACAATGACTCAACAAGAAATTCAATCAATCGTAGAGTTGGCGCTTGAAACGAGCGGCTGTAATAAGGAAAATGCAGCTGCGGTAGGTAGAACTATTTCCGCTGCGGAGCTGGATGGCTGTGCCGCTCATGGATTATTCCGCATGCCCGGTTATGTCGCATCTCTGCGTAGTGGCAAAGTTAATGGTAAGGCTCAACCGACAGTCACGCGCATATCGCCAGGCGTGGTCAAAGTTGACGGAGACCATGGCTATGCGCCATTGGCATTGGAAATGGGCCGAGAGGCGCTTATTGAGGCTGCCCGAGAGAATGGTATAGCTGCTATGGCACTCGTTAATGTGCATCACTTTGCAGCACTGTGGGTTGAGGTAGAGCCCATTGCCGAAGCTGGATTGGCGGCGATGGCTTTTACTACATACAAGCCTGCTGTTGTCCCTGCTGGGGCGAAAGAGCCTCTATTTGGTACAAATCCAATGTGTTTTGGTTGGCCTCGAGGTGATCAGCCGCCACTCGTGTTTGATCAGGCATCTGCGTCAATGGCACGTGGGGAGGTAATGATTGCCGCGCGGGATGGCCATCCTGTCCCGTTAGGTACGGGAGTCGACGCTGATGGTGTGCCCACTACTGACGCAGATAAGATAATCAATGGCGGAGCTTTGCTCCCATTTGGTGGCCACAAAGGGTCCACTATTGCCATGATGATAGAGTTATTAGTCGCGGGTCTCACGGGGCAAGACTTTAGTTTTGAGGCTCAAGAAAATGATAATAATGATGGTGGACCACCCAATGGTGGAGAGTTTATGCTGGCCATTGACCCTAATCGATTTGGTGATGCTGATAATTGGCTAAAGCATTCGGAATCTTTCTTGCAGTTACTGGGCAGAATGGAGGGCGCGCATATGCCGGGCGACCGACGGTACGCCAATCGAGAGAGGCATTCAGTTGAGGGTATTTTGGTCAAGCAGGCAGTTCATGCTAAATGTTTAGAGTTTTGCCAGACTAGCGGATAGGTTTTCCTCGCTAGAGGGGTAGGGTTAGTTTGAACTGGCTTTGCTAGGAGGGGTTAGTCCCAGGCGCTTAATTTGATGGGGCATCTCAGCGATAACAGCATCTATCATCGCTTCGGCCGCTGGTGATAAGGTCCACTCATTGCGGGTAATTAGACATATATCGCGTTTCTCGGCCGGCATCAAAAGCCTAGATACTAGTTCGCCCGTTTCTCTTGGGATGGCCAGTGATGGCAGTATACTGACGCCTAAGTTGGACTTAAGCATGGCGATCAGGGTAGTAATATTTGGAAAATCAAACTTAGACGGGCCTAATGATTGTCGTGAGCGCATGGTCTTAGTGATTCCGGTATCTAGAAACGTTTCGTTGCTAAGTTGATCCCAGTGAATAGGGTCACTGCTAGCAGCTAAATAATGATCACGGTGACAGACCAACTCCAAGTTATCACCAAATAAGGGACGAAAGTTCAGCAGCTTGTTCTGTTGCCAAACACTACCGATGCCGAAATCTACTTCATTGCGCTCGACTTTTTGTTGCACTCCTCTAGAGGTATCATCATTTAAAAGCAGATTTATTCCCGGGAAATTGGCTGAAAAGTTCTTTATGATTGGAGGTAGTACGTTCGTTGCCACCGATGGAACTATCGCCATACTAATATTGCCCACTCGTCTCTCTGCTGTGGCCTTGAGATCTGATATAGCCGTGTCAAAGTCCCTGACTAATCGTTCTGCAATCGGAATGAAGTTTTCGCCTTCAGCCGTAGGAGTGACTCGTCGAGTTGTTCTATCTAGAAGTTTCAAGCCGATAAACTCTTCCAACTGCTTAATCGCTAAAGTGATTGCCGGTTGGGTTCGAGATAGTTCCTCTGCGGCTCGATTAAAACTGCCATAACGGGCCACAATAACGAAGGTTCGGAGATGCTTGAGGGTAATATTAAGGTATTTCATCAATATGGCCTTATCATTAGTCTTGGAGTTAGGGCAGACTGTGGTCTTTAAAGTTTAATATATTAGCTAAGTTTATATATCTATATAAATTTGTAAATAGATTTATTATTTGAACGCGTTAAGATACATGTCCAACAACCAGAATTGGTTGCTCAGTTTATATTTCACAAGGGGAAGAAAATGAGCGGTGAAGTTTATCGTAATTACATTAATGGTCAGTGGCTCGAGGGTCAAAGCGTCACTACGAACCTTAATCCCTCGGACATTAGTGATGTAGTAGGCCAGTACTCTAGGGCCAACGAAGATGACTGTACTGCGGCGATTGCCGCAGCGAATAAAGCCTTTGTTGGCTGGTCTCAGAGCGCTCTTGAAGCACGTAAAACGATCCTAGATATGATCGGTAATGAACTGATTGAGCGCAAAGAAGAAATTGGTGCTATTTTGGCCCGTGAAGAGGGTAAAACCCTTGCCGAAGGTATAGGGGAGGTGGGTCGGTCAGGCCAGTTTTTCCAATATTATGGTGCTGAGGTATTGCGCTTGATGGGAGAAAATACAGCTTCAGTTCGACCAGGGGTTGATGTTGAAGTGCACCGCGAACCCCTAGGTGTAGTAGGGATTATTACACCGTGGAACTTCCCAATGGCGGTTGCCGCATGGAAAGTTGCTCCAGCGCTGGCCTATGGTAACTGTGTGGTACTCAAGCCCGCGGAACTTGTGCCAGCTAGCGCCTGGATTTTGGCGGAGATAATCAGTCGTAGCGGTTTGCCTGACGGCGCTTTTAATTTAGTGATGGGTTCGGGTCGTGAGGTAGGTGAAAAACTGACTAGCTCTGCCGGAGTCGATGCAATTACCTTCACAGGATCAGTCGATGTAGGTCGGCATATTGCGCGCAATTGCATCGAAAACATGTCGCGAATACAGCTTGAAATGGGCAGTAAAAATGCACTTGTCGTGCTGAATGATGCTGATCTTCAATCCGCAGTGGATTGCGCCATAGCAGGGGCTTATTTTGGCACAGGACAAAAATGTACGGCCTCTTCACGCATCATCGTAGAGTCAGGAATACATGATGAATTTGTGGCCAAAATGACTGAGGCCTTGGACAAGTTGGTTGTGGGTAACGCGATGACCCCAGGGGTGCATATAGGCGCGGTCGTTGATGAACGGCAGCTATTACAAAATCTTAAATATGTAGAATTAGCCAAACAGGAAGGTGCTGAATTGGTTCAGGGTGGTGAAAGATTGCAGCTTGAAACCGAAGGCTACTTTATGTCGCCAGCGCTCTTCATCAATACTAACAATAAAATGCAAATTAACCGAGATGAGGTGTTTGGACCTCTTGCCTGTGTAATCAAAGTCGATAGCTACGAAGAGGCATTAGAGGTCTCCAACGATTCTGATTTTGGCTTGACGTCAGGGATTATGACGGCTTCTTTGAAGCATGCGAGTCATTTTAAACGCCATTCCAAGTCGGGTTGTGTGATGGTTAATTTGCCGACTGCAGGCACTGATTACCACGTGCCGTTTGGTGGTCGTAAATCGTCCAGCTATGGCCCAAGAGAGCAGGGTCAGTATGCGCGTGACTTCTATACCATTATCAAAACTAATTACAGTAAGCCGTATTAGGTTCAGCTTGGCTGGGCGTTAAGGGGGTTTTAATGCACAAAGATATGCTCATGATCGATGGATTACAGTACGTCAACTGGAACCGTCAGTTGTTTGAAGACGCGCAGCAGAGTGGTGTGCATTGTATCCATGTGACTATTGTTTACTGGGAAAATATCCGTGAGACGCTAGAAAATATAGGCACTTGGAATCGTCATTTTATCAATCATGGCGATCTCATTATGCCCGTTCGTCAAGCTCGGGATATTCTTGAGGCTAAGCGCCTAGGTAAGGTCGGCATTGTTTTTGGTTTTCAAAACTGTTCGCCCATTGAGGATGACGTCAAAATGGTGGAAATTCTCCATCAGTTAGGCGTGCGTATTATGCAGTTAACCTACAACAATCAGAGCCTGTTGGCGACAGGTTGTTATGAAGAGAAGGACGGCGGTGTTACCCGATTTGGCAAACAAGTGATTAAGGAGATGAACCGAGTAGGCATGGTTATTGATATGTCTCATAGCGCAGAAAAATCAACCCTAGAAACCATTGAGCTATCACAGCGTCCTATCGCCATTACTCATGCCAATCCAAGTTTCTTTCATACTGCATTGCGAAATAAGTCTGACACGGTCATCCGCGCTATTGGTGAGTCAGAGGGGATGTTAGGTTTTAGTATGTATCCCTTTCATTTAAAAAATGGCCCCGACTGTACCCTTGAAGAGTTTTGCCAAATGATTGGTCAAACAGTTGAAATGATTGGTATTGACCGTGTCGGGATTGGCTCTGACTTGTGTCTTAACTGGGATTATAAAGTACTAGAGTGGATGCGCAGTGGACGCTGGACAACTGGTGTCGATCACGGTGAAGGGTCGGCTGAAAGACCTGCCTGGCCTGATCAGCCTAGTTGGTTTGGAGGCACCAAAGACCTAAAAATTGTTGCTCAGGGTCTTGAAGATCAAGGTTTTAGCGATGACGACATCGCCAAAGTCATGGGTAAAAACTGGCTGTCGTTTTTTGAAAAATCATTCTCGGGAAGTCTGCTAAACTCCTAGAAAATTGACTTATAACAAGTCGGGATAATACTGAACCATTATAATAGGAAAAACGTAATACTTTGGTAAGCTCATGGTTCCTATACTTAATTTGTAAATCAGCTAAATTGGCTAGATAGCGAAAAACTCATGCACAACCGCGCTCACAATACCTACAACTCTGATGATATGACTGTCTTGCCGATGCGGCCTGCCAGTCAGGTTATGCAGTTGGAACGCCTAGGTAGCTTTCATCAATCGCGGCTGAGTTTTATGCGCACATTGGTGCGCCACATGGTGTCGGAGAATTGGCAGATCAGTAGCTCAGTATTTGATCTCGACGAGCAGGGTTATGGTACTGTAGTCTATCAAATCGCGGCTAAATACGGCACTTTCAGCTATGTGCTGTTCTCTCATTATTTAGATCCAGAAAATCGCAATGATCGAGTTATTGCTGACCAGTGGGACTTGACCATGGCCCTCTGTGAGGGCACAGTGGATACGAAACAACTCGATTTCTTGCGTAACAATGTACCCAAGCAGGAAGCGGGACGAGTCGACTCCAGGGTCCTCGTTTTATCTCGCGCTAACCGCAGTGCACGCACTTTTGAGTATGTCGTTAATGAGTTGGCCCATGGCCATCAGCCGAATGTCGATGTGATTGCCGAAGTGGGTTATCTGTATCGTACTACTGCAGTCTATGGTAGTGGCAAGTTAGGCATGGCGGATTGGGAGAAAGTTCGTACTAAGCACCGCGACTTTGGTCGACCCTTTGCTGCAGAGATGTTCACCTGCTATATGTTGCGCCACTTTAGTATGCAGCAAGCCGATTATTTGGCCGCGCAGCGCGCGCCAGAGAGTGCAGCGTCTCTGCATGAAGATATTAAACGCTATATAGGTATTGGTAATTCCACGGGTCTGGGTATGGCGCCGTTTTTAATTAATCATCCACTGTTAATCAATCAGTGGATTGAAATGCGTGAAACTGCATTGGCTACAGTTGTTGCCGCCAGTAAGTCCGGTGTTGATGAGGCCACTCGCGCGCGTTTGGATACTGCGACTCAGCGAGTGATTCAGCACTTAGGTGAAATTGTCACCTCTGATGAGCGGCAAAATAACGCAAATATTCTGCTACGGGAAGAATTACAGTTACTGCACCTATGGCTGGAAGAGCAGGGTGCAGCGCTGGAGAGTAACCACTATGTGTGGGCCTCTCTTACTCAGTATGCCGAGCAACACTGGCATATAGAAACTCAAGAGGTCATTAATACCCTGTTGATTGAGCTCTATCCCGAACTGGTTGATGGCTTAGAAGAGCAGATGGGGGTGGATGAATCTCACCAGATAACACCTGAAATGCCGGTCGCTGAGCTGTTAGAGGTTATTGAAGATAAATATGCTTGGGCGCTTGCCATAGATTTTAGCAAGCACGAGTCTAAGGGGACATTTTGGTATCGTTCTGAAGAGAAGATGGAGCCACGCTTGGGCCAAACCGATATTGATATGGGTATGGAAAAAGAGATGCCTTTGGCGGTTGGTCGCCGAGTACGTGAATGTTACGACCAGGTCTATAGCTACAATCAAGCTCGATCGGAACAGAATGTCGCGCATTTCATAATGCAGAACCCGACTTATAGTGGCATCGTTGCCCGTATTCAAACCATGGCCCAGAGTCATTATGGCGATATTCGTGAAAATTTGGTGCACTCGGATGTGCTACCCATTCATTTATTGCGCTGCAAGCTGTCCTTTTTTGGGGTTAGTAAATTTGATCCACGCTCGCGCCTTTGGGTGCGCAATACCATGTTCCAAGGCGCTCCGCTGATCAGTGATTTTGGCAAATCTTTTGTCGATGACTGGCAGTTCCCGATCAAACCTGCATTGAGATCCAGTTAAGTCGCATGAAAGTATCCAAAAATGAATTAAAGGCTTCGTTAATAAAGGCATTTGAAGGCTTGGGATTTCAGCCCGGTGACTATTATGATGCTGCGGATATGGTGGTCTGGTTAGAGGCCCATGGTTTTGATGGGTTTGATCGGTTACAGGCAGCTTTGGTTTATTTGAATACCACCGCGCCTATCCATGCTGATCTAGTGCAAGAAGATGCGCATAATTCTGTGCTAGATGGCAGAGGTACTTCTATTTTGTTGTGTGGCAGCGAAGCGGTGGATCTGATTAGGTCACAGGTAATGCAGGGTTCCAGCGCAAGTTTAGAGCTTATTAACTGTTATAACCGCACATTTGTCATACAGCGACTGGTTAAAGCTGCGCAGCGTAATCTCGCGTTCGTTGCTTATTGGCGTCAGCTTGATTACTGCGTAAAAGTCTCTATTGAGGCAGGCGCCCAGCTTCCGGAGTATAAGACTTTTACGATGATTGAAGCGGTTGAGCCGCAATCCCTAAGAATTTTTTGCGACACAAATTTAGTGGCTATTGAAAAGCAATATGCAGCGCAGCTAGAGTTCGGCAGCTTAGTTGAAACCTACTCTGCTGAAGAAATGTTGGCCTGTTACAGAGATTCAGTAGAGCAGGGAATAGAGATAGACAAAGCCCTATGGCAAACCTTAGATGATTTGGTCGCCAGAGTGCTGGTTGAATCCACCGAGAGTTCTAGAGCAGGCGCCGGAGATTAGTTCACAGTCACCCTGGTATTTTACTCAACCAAGACAGTCTCACCTTCAGCTTGAGTGATTAACCAATAGCGAAAAGCCTCAACATCAGGGTGACTATATTGGTTCACAGGTGTGGCTAGAAAGAAAGCTTCAGATGATGCGATTGATTCCTCAAATGGGGCAACCAGTCTTCCGCTTTCTAGTATGTTGGTTACCAAGCAGGTTCGACCCAGCATGATGCCATGGCCCAGTGCCGCCATTTCTATCATCGTTATTGACGAGTCAAAGTGAATCCCTTGGGAGGGATCAACATTGTGATAACCAAATTGGTTAAGCCAAAAAGCCCAGCCTTCTTCGTACCCCATGACATGTAAGAGGGTATGATCAGATAATTGTTTGGGCTTTGTGGGCGGATTTTCAGGTGATACATCGCCACCGACGAGGTCGGGGCTGCATACTGGAAATAGAGAATCCCATGTCAGTTGATTGCTAGTATAACCAGGCCATATGCCCTTGCCGTAGCGAATTTCTACATCAGCGTCTTTGTCCAGATCACCCACCCAGTTACTGCTGGTAAAGCGCAGGCCTATTTCAGGGTGTTCTTCTCGAAAACTCGACAACCTCGGCGCCAACCAGGTGTTAAAAAACACCAAATTAACTTTAACTGTCAATGTACGACTGCGTTCTTTGCCAAAGACCTCATCAGTCACCATAGCTAGGCGTTCTATTGATTCACGCACCCCTGGAATATAGGATTGGCCTGCGTCGGTGAGCTTTATCCTCGGGGAAGGCGCTTAAATAAGGATGTACCAAGTTGAGCCTCGAGCCCTTTAATTTGTTGACTAATTGCCGCTTGAGTCATGTGTAATTCCGCCGCAGCCTGAGTAAAGTTTAGGTGCCGAGCGGAGGCCTCGAATGAGCGCAACCAATTTAAAGGAGGAAGCCTTTTTTTCATTGTAATTATCTCTAATGTTTAGCTCGATGTACTGTCGTGGCCATCAATCAATGACCCCAATTCAGTAGCAGCGGTATGCAGAATATCACTATAACTGATCAATTCATCGAGACTTTTTCTAACCACAGGTGCATGGATAAACAAGCAGGCACAAAGTCTTTGCTCACTGTCTAGAATAGGCACTGCACAGCCGACCATACCATCGACAAATTCTTCATTATCGGTGCTGATATTGCTCGCCTTTACCGCTAAAAGATTTTCTTCAAGATGCTCCGGATCCACAATGGTATTGCGCGCATACTGATGTAAGGGTAAATGGTTGACGATTTTTTGGCGACGCTGCCTGGGCAGAGAGCTCAGATATAGTTTACCACTAGCTGTGCACCAAGCCGGTGTATGGCTTCCGACTTGCAGGTTAAGTTGCAGAGGCCAGTCTGATTGTACTCGATCGTAATAGACCATCTCACTGCCGTTGGGGATAGCGATACCGCATGTCTCACCAATTTTCTCCGTTAGCTGCTCAAGGATGGCTCTGCGCACAGCGCTAAAACGTTCGCTATGCAAGACACCCCAAGCGACACCATGCATTCGGCTGCCTGGAATAATTAAGCCTCGCATATTAGTCTGCAAAAAACCATCGTCTTCTAGCTGATTGAGAAGACGATGGATACTTGGCTTTGGTATGTCTAAGAAAATTGCGAGATCAGCTGGTGATAGCGGTCGCTCGGCTTTAGCTACAGCTTCAATGATCACCATTACTCTGGCAATCGCTGAACCTTTCTCTCTCCCATTAGTGGTCATGATTATCTTAGTCTTAGCTCAGTGTCGGCATGGAGAACTGGGCACCTTCTCGAACGCCAGCGGATGGCCAACGTTGAGTAATTGTCTTGCGTTTGGTATAAAAGCGAACACCATCAGGGCCATAGGCATGTAAATCGCCAAATAGTGAACGTTTCCATCCACCAAAGCTGTGATAAGCCACAGGTACAGGAAGCGGGATATTAATACCGACCATACCTACCTGGATGTGGTCAGAGAAGTATCTTGCTGCCTCCCCATCACGGGTAAAGATACAGGTGCCATTGCCATATTCATGTGCGTCAATGAGATCCATTGCCTGCTGCATGGAATCAACACGAACAACCTGTAGTACGGGGCCGAAGATTTCAGCATCATAGCTATCCATGTCTGCGGTAACGCGGTCGA
>Ga0209252_1002255_pt1 | contig 11672 bp, 8 predicted proteins | sample SaaInlV_135m_DNA_3_FD_184673 | JGI IMG/M metagenome (GOLD analysis project Ga0209252, IMG submission 184673) | Marine microbial communities from expanding oxygen minimum zones in the Saanich Inlet - Saanich Inlet SI074_LV_100m_DNA (SPAdes) (version 2) | ecosystem: Environmental > Aquatic > Marine... | reverse complement strand
ATGCTTAAATTTAATTTTAGAAAGATACAGAGCGTTTGGAGGGAATATTTTAAAATGCATGATAGTGGGGTATAACTCTCACGGAGTTCATTTGTATGATGAATTATTGAAATTTCCTGAATTTGGTTACAGATCATATGGCTTATTTACTTTTGATTCTAAGGTCAGAAAAAAAATTAATAACATTCCTTTTCAAGGAAAAATCACTGATTTTGATGATAGCATTTTTAGAAAACATGATACTATATTTTTTTCAGAAAAACTTTCTTTTAAAGATCAGAATTATTTAGTCCAAAAGGCAGATGAATATAACTTAAAAGTTAATTCCATTCCTGATTTGATTAATTATGATGTCAAGAATTTTTTTATATCTAAAATTTCATCAGTTCCATATATTAGCATCAATAAACTTCCACTTGATAATTTTTATAATCAGATTTTAAAAAGAAGTTTTGATATTGTCTTTTCTTTATTAGTTTCTGTATTAATTCTTTCTTGGATGATTCCAATTGTGGGATTATTAATTAAGATATCATCTAAAGGTCCAGTATTTTTTATTCAAAAGAGAGAGGGGTATAAGGGATCTTTTTTTAATTGTATAAAATTTAGAACTATGGTTTTAAATTCTCAATCAGATATAAAATGGGCAGATGATAATGATAATAGATTAACTAAGCTAGGCAAGATTTTAAGATTATCTGCAATTGATGAAATGCCGCAGTTTATAAATGTTTTATTGGGAGATATGTCGGTAGTAGGCCCTAGACCTCACCCAATTAACTTAAATAAAGAATACGAGTTTAAAATCAGTAAATTTAACAAAAGACATCGTTTCAAACCTGGAATTACAGGACTTGCTCAAAGCAAAGGATTTTCTGGCTTTATAACTGGATTAAATGACATGCGAGATAGAGTTAAAATGGATGTTTTTTATTTTAAAAACTGGAGTTTATTTATGGACTTAAAAATTGTCTTTATTACAGTTTTAAAGTTATTTACAAATTTAAATTTAAAAACAAAAAATTAATTTTTTGTTTTTAAATTTTCAGATTCTGAAACCTGTTTTCTTAAAGTCGAACTGGAAAACCTGTGTTCTCTTTTGTTGAAATAAATTTCAATTCCTTTTTTTGACAATATTCTTTTCCAGTAAAATACTTTTCTTTATACTCTTTCCCAATTATTCTGATATCAATTTTAAAGCTAGATAAGATATCTAGCCAATAATACAGATTACCATTATTTAATTATAATTTATAGATCAACATTACTCCACCTTTATATATTAATTCCTCACCACTTTGATTAAAATCTTTTTCAATATCAGGGTTTTCATAAATCCTATTACCTAGTTTATTATAGTACTTGTAATTTGATTGTGAACTTCCACCACCAATAAATAATTCAAGTCCTAATTTTTTATTTTTCAAAGGAATTTTTTTCCCAATAGTAATTCCGTAATATGCATTTCTTCCAGATTGGTAACTTCCTTCTTCTTTCAACTCCGTATCAACTATTGAAGTTATAAACTTAGGTATTTTTAAAGTGAACATCCCGTATCCAACATGAGGACCTATAAAAAATGATCTAACATTTTTTCCTTCTTTTAACTTGGGATAATATCTTAATTCATTAAAAATTTGAACTGTATGAAAAGGAGACCCTTCAACATTATCATAAAATGAAGCACTTGTATCAAGTTGGTACCCTAATTTTTCTGATAACTTAACTTCAATTCCAATATTTGGAACAAGCAAAAGAGCTGAGGCTAGATTAACTTTTAATTCAGTTTGTGCATTTAGAACGCTTGATAATACCAGAAATATTGAAATCACCCATTTTTTAAACATAGTTGCAAGATATTCATAATCCAGTATAGATTAAAAAATGAATCCTTTTTTTTAATCTCGTAACCTGGAAAAAATATAATTAGTCAGTTTTTCAGTATATTCGTCTTTCCAATTATTTTAAAATGTTAAAAAATTTAAAATTAAATTTTATAATGATTTGCACTTTTATAGTGTCAATTTCATCATATTCTCAAAGTTTTTCGGATTTATCTAATGTAAATTTCTCAGAACTTAATGAGAGTCAAATTGACTTAATGTTGAGAAGAGCTACTTCTCAAGGATACACTCAATTTGATTTATTAAAAATTGCTAGATCTCAGGGCTTATCTCAGTCAGAAGTTGAAAAACTAGACAAAAGGTTTAAATCTGCTAAAACCATTGCCAGAGTAGCTGAAAATGCTAGCACTCCACTAGAAGAAACAAGACTTAGACAGAGATGGGTTGAAGAAATGGAAGTGTTTAGAAAAATTGATGACTCTGACATTTTTGGATATAATGTATTTAGGGGAAATACTTTTTTGTCTTTTCAATCAAATTTAAATATCCCCACTCCTTTAGATTACGTGATTGGACCTGGAGATAAATTATTTATTGATATTTATGGTCAATCTGAAAATTATTATCAAGTAGAAGTTTCTCCAGAAGGAAATGCAATTTTAGAAAATGTTGGGCCGGTAAATTTAAGTGGATTGTCACTTTTAAATGCAGAAAAAAGACTCGTCTCTAGGCTTAAAAAAGTATATCAAGGAATTGGCCAGAAGAAGACATTTGTGAATATTTCTGTTGGAATTCCAAGAGCAATTAGGGTTAATATTGTTGGCGAAGTTAATTTACCCGGCACATACAATTTTAGTGCGTTTAATACAGTTTATAATGCTATTTATGTAGCGGGAGGAATCACGGAAAAAGCCACCCTAAGGGATATAAAGCTTTTTAGAAATAATAAATTAGTAAATACAGTAGATGTTTATAAGTTTCTTACTCAAGGTGATGGATCCTCTAACATAAGATTAGAAAATGATGATTTAATTTTAGTTTCGCCTTACACCAATAGGGTCTCTATAACTGGAGCAGTTAAACTTCCAGGAAAATTTGAATTTAAAAATAATGAAACTCTATCTGATTTAATTTTTTATTCTGGAGGTTTTAAAGAAAACGCTTCTACTAAGAAAATTAAAGTAACAAGGATTATAGATGATCATTTAAAAGTAGTGGACATAAATTCTGATCAATTTGATTTTTTTCAACTTAAGACAGGAGATAAGTTTGAAGTGCAAGAAATCATTGAAAAATATAATGATAGAATAATAGTTAAAGGGGCAGTTTACAGACCTGGTATTTATTCTCTTTCTGAAGAAATGACCATCAATGATTTAATAAATAAGGCCGAAGGATTAAAACCAGATGTTTTTTTAAAAAGAGCAACTATAACAAGAACTAATTCTGATTATTCAACAACAAACATTTCATTAAATTTAAAAGGAGAGTTAAATAATCCTCAGTTTAATTTACAGGAAGAAGATATTATAACAATATTTTCTATAAATGATTTATCAGAAGAAAGTTATGTTGAAATTTCAGGAGAAGTTAGTAACTCTGGAATTTATCCTTATTCTAATAACGTTTCATTAATTGATTTAATTTTAACTGCAGGAGGATTTAAAGATAATGCTACAGGAAAAAGAGTTGAAATAACGCGAAGAGTTTCAGATGAAAACTCTGATGATGAAATTCTTTCAAAAGTAATAACAGTAAATTTATCAAAGGATTTAGAAAATTTAAGTGAAACTGACAATTTTAGACTTTCTCCATTTGATCAAGTTATAGTAAGAAAAAATCCAAATTTTTATATTCAGCAATATGCAAATGTAGAAGGAGAAGTAATGTATCCAGGTAAATATGCTATTTCTTCAAAAAGTGATAGAATATCTGATTTATTAGATAGAGCAGGTGGGTTGAAAAATTTTGCTTATGAAAAAGGCGCAACTTTAATACGTCTCACTGAATTTGCTGAACCTGAGTCTGATGTTCAAAAGAAAATAAACAATTTGAACAGTCTTAAAGATAAGATATTAAGTAAAGAGATCTTATCTGAGTCTGATGTCTCACTTATTGAAAGAGTAGATAAAGATTTAAAGAGTCTGGATCTTGAAAAAAACAGCAATCAAAATCTTTCTAGTTACGCTAAAAAAGAAAGAATTAGCGAAATAGTTAAAAGAAACGCTATTTCAAATGATATTCCTATTTCAAAATCAGAAGCTATTGGAATTGATTTAGGTTCTATAGTCAAATCTCCAGGATCAAAATCTGATCTATTGCTAGAAGAAGGAGATGTAATTATTATTCCTAAAAAGTTAGAAACTATAAGATTAAGGGGGGAATTACTATATCCAACTACTGTAAGGTTTTTGCCAGGAAGAAATCTAAAATATTATATAAATTCTTCAGGGGGATTCGATAATAAAGCAAAAAGAAGCGGAACTTACGTGGTTTATGCAAATGGAGATGTAGCAAGGACTAAAAAGTTTTTATTTTTTAATTTATATCCTAAAGCTGAACCTGGCTCTGAAGTAATAGTTCCTAAAAAAGCTCTTAAGAATCCAATAGCAACTTCACAAATTCTAAACTTTACAACCGGACTTGCTACGTTGATTTTAGCAATTAATCAAATTAAGTAATAGATAAATTGAGCGAAAAAAATAACCATATTGAAGAAAGTATTTCTATATCTTTTATTGTAGACAGTATTAAGGATTGGATTAGTTTTATATTCTCAAAAAGAAAAATCATTATAAGAGGAACAATTATTATAATGATTCTTATTATTTCCTATAATTACATTAAATCTCCTGTTCATTATGCTAGAACTACTTTTGTTTTAGATAATGATACTTCATCTGGTTCTATGGGTGATTTATCTTCTTTAGCTTCATTGGCGGGAATAAATGCTTCCAGTTTTATTGATGCTAGTAGTTTATTTCAAATTGACAACATACAAGAATTGTACAGATCTAGTTCCATGTTAAAAAACACACTACTTTCAAGTGCAAAAATAAATGATAAGGAAATCTTAATTATTGAAAGGTTTGCAAAAGCCGAAAAATTAATAAATAAGTGGAGGAAGCTTGGAATTAATTTAGAGGATTTTAAAAACAAAAAATTATCAAGATTGCAGGACAGTTTAATTAAAGAATCTATAAAGCTTATAAAAAAAGAATATTTATTAGTGGATAAACCAAGTCGAAAAACAACAATTTTAGAAATAGGATTTAATCATAAGGATGAGTTATTAGCGAAGTCATTTAATGAAAATTTAGTTAGTATAGTTAATAAATTTTACTTTGACACAAAAACCCTGAAAACTGGAGCGAATTTAGAAATATTAAAAAAGCAATCTGATAGTGTTAAAAATGTTTTAAATGAATCAATATTAGTTTTAGCAGAAAAAGATCAAAATATTCCAAATTTAAATGCATTAGATAAAGTTTCTATGGTTCCCTATCAAAAAGCAATGATTGATGTTCAGGCTAATAGTGCTATTTATGGTGAAATTGTTAAGCAATTGGAATTAGCAAAAGTTACTCATCGAAATAACATGCCACTAATTCAAATAATTGACAAACCGATTCTCCCTCTCGAAAACTCTAGATGGAAACTAGTTAAAACTTTTTTTCTGAGTTTTATAATTGGAGTTTCATCTATTATTCTAGGATTGTCATTTAAACGAATAATTAATTATGAACAGAATTAATTATTAAAATTCATGTTAATTTTTGATATTTAAAGTAAAATGAGTAACAAGGTTAAGAATGCTTTTTTTAAAAATTTTTTTAACCTTTCTCTTAACCAAGGAATAAATATTTTAGTAGCAATTATAGTTACGCCTATTTTATTTCAAAATCTTGGAGAATCAGAATATGGGTTGGTAAACCTAGCCTTTTCCATAGTGATGATTCTGTCAATAATTGTCAGTTACGGGTATCACCTAAACGGTCCAAAAAGAATTTCTTTATTAAATACTATAGAAGAAAAAAAAGAGTTAATTAATGAAATTATTTCATTAAGAATATCTCTTGCGTTTATAACGACTGTATTAATTTATTTTTTAATAACATTTTCAAACTTTTTTATTGGCTATGAAAATGTTATAATGTTTTCACTAGTAATATTATATAGTGAAGCCTTACATCCTATTTTTTATCTACAAGGGGAAAATAATTTGTCTATTCTCGCTGTTACAAATGCTATATCTAAATTAATATATGTTGCTTTAATAATTTTATTAATTAAAAATCCTGATGATTCTTTTCTAGTAAACTTATTATTTGGAGGGGTTTTGTCTATTGTATATTTAGTTTTTTGGGTAAGTATATTTTTAAAAAATAATATAAGGTTTGCATGGCCTAAAGCAGATAAAATAATTTACAGAATTAAAGAAAATTTTGATTTTTTCTTTTCATCGATTGCTGGCCATATTTCTATTCATGGGGGAATAATAATTTTATCAAACTTTATTGATAATATAGAATTAGGGAAATTTGCTTTAGCACAAAGAATAGGAATGCTTTTAAGGATGATTCCTATTTTTATTACTCAAGCGGTTTTGCAAAATGCTTCAGTAATTAATCAAAATAGAAAATCATATTTAAACGATTATTTAAATAAATTTTATCTTAAAGGATTGCTATTTACTTTTGTTATAGGAATACTAGTAACTGTAACGTCAAAATGGATTATTATTTTCCTATCTGGTGAAGAGATACTTTACAGTCAAGAAATATTAAGTTTGTTATCTTTTATTCCATTTTTAGGCATGTTAAATTTTAAAAATATAATCAAGATTTTGGTTGAAGAAAAGAAAAAAATATTAAATAAAGCAACTTGGATTACCGTTTTTTTTATGATTTCTCTTTCTATTATAATGAGTTTTTATTTTGGCGGGAAAGGGTTAGCAATTGCTTTGTTATTTTCTGAATTTATAAGTTTTATTATCCATTCAATTTTATTAAATAATGAAAATAAATAAACTGTCTATTGCTGTCATATTAGTAAATTGGAAAAAATACAACTTAACAAGTAAATGCATTGATTCATTAAATAAATCTAATTATAAAAACTTTAAAATTATTCTAGTTGATAATGAATACTCAGAGAAGTCTTTAATTGATTTAAGAAATAAACATAAAGAGCTTATAGTTTTTAAAGAAAAAAACAATTTAGGTTTTGCTGGCGGAAATAATATTGGGATTAGGTATGCCTTAGAAAATGATTATGATTATATCATGCTTCTTAATAATGATACTGAAGTCAAAGAGAATTTCATCTTACCATTAGTTGAAAGGATTGAAAAAGATCATTCTTTGGGTGCAGTTCAGCCTTTAATTCTAAATTTTTCAAACAAATCAATTATTTGGAATGCTGGCGGAAAACTAAATAAATTTTTAGGCTTAACATCAACTAGACTTAATAATAATAAATTAAATAGTTCTATTGTATTTGACGATTATACCGATTGGATAAGTGGCTGTTGTATTTTAATTAAATCAGAGATTTTAACAAAAGTTGGATTATTAGATGAAAAGTTTTTTAACTATTATGAAGATGTAGACTGGTCTTTAAGAATGAAGAATTTAGGCTATGATTTGGGATTTGTCAAAGAAAGTATAATTTATCATCATGGATCTTCTTCTTCAAAGAATAAAAAAACCAAGGAAGGAGTAATCTCTTCTAAAATTCATTATTTTAATATTAGAAATCATATTCTTCTATTAAAAAAACATAAAAATTTGTTTAATTTTTTTGGAATTGTTTTTTTTCAAATAATAAAAACAACTTCTTATATTTTTTATTTTTTAATAAAATTTAGGTTTAATAAATTAGGAATGGTTCTTAAGGGATTAAAACATGGTTTAAACAATAAATAATATTTTCTGTGGTAATAATTGCATCTATATTAATGTTAACTTATTTGTTTTTTACAGGATTTGTATTAAAAAACACCTATCTAGGGAACCCTCTATATATACTCTTGTATATAACTTGTTTTTTACCATTTTATACAACTTTTCAAATCATTGTTTTTAATGCATTTGATAATATTTTTTTAGTTAATCTAATTAAATACTCAAAAGATTTTGTTTTTTTTACAAGTTTTGTTTTATTTATTTTGGGGACTAAAGAGGGGTTGTTAAGTACAAAAATTAAATTTTCATTACTTGATAAATTAATATTGAGTTTTTTAATATTAACTCTTGTTTACTTAATTATTCCTTTGGGTGATGCTGCTTTTTTGTCAAAGGTTATATATTCTAAAAATATTTTTTTAATTGGCATTGTTTATTTTTTTGGACGTAAAACAAAGTTTAATTCAAAAAATTGGAATTCAATATTAAGGATTATAATTATATTAACTGTTCTTTCATTTATTATTGCTTTTTTTGAAAATATAATTGGGATTCATTTACATTCATTAATTGGATATGCTGATTACAATATGTTTGTAAATGACATTGATCCCCAAGGAAATTATGGTCTAAACTGGTCTTTTGAAAGTCAGGCAAGTAACCCTAGGTATGCCTCTTTTTTTGCAGATCCTTTAGAATTCTCAGCATCTCTTATACTTTTCTTCTCAGTTGGACTATGGTATTATTTACATTCTAAATTAAGAAACAATAAAATAATTTATATAGGTTTAATATTTATAGTTTGTTGTTCTTTTCTGTTAGCATTATCAAGAGGTGCTATATTAGCAGCTATTTTGGTTCTATGTTTTGGATTATTTATTTCTAAAAATTACAAAACATTATTTACAGGCCTTTCATTTGTTTTAATTGTTTTTTTATACAATTTGTTTTTTGCTTCTGAGGATACAAGGTATTTGATAGAAGATACCTTAACTTTTCAAAATACTTCTAGTTTAGGACATTTAATAGAATGGATACAAGGCCTCTTGTCAATTTACGAAAACCCTTTTGGTGTAGGGCTTGCGATGAGTGGAAATGCAAGTGGAGTAGATCAATCGATTAAAATTGGAGGCGAAAATCAGTTCTTAATTTATGGAGTTCAAATGGGAGTTATTGCAGTATTTTTGTATATATCTATCATCTTAAAATCAATTATTAATTCATTTATTACTTATAGAAGGGATACTAGTTATAGTAATAACTCTATAAGTTTTATTACTGCTTGCATTAAAGTAGGATTAATTATTCCATTATTTACTGCAAATGCTGAACTTTATCTTTTTGTAGCACTTTTTTCTTGGTATCTTGTGGGTCAGGTTGAAAGTCTTTATAATTCTTATGAATTAAATTAAAAGATAAAAATTGAAAAAGGTTAAAGTTTTTATTGATGTTTATTACTATAAAGCCGCTCTTTCTGGAATAAGGACTTATATCACTGAATTAAAATCAGCTTCAGAAAAATATGGCTCAGAAAACATTGAATATATTTTTTCACATGACATAGATAAATTATCTAATAATCAGCTATACTTAAACTCGGAAAATCAATTAATAAGATGGGTTTTTCAATTTAATTATTTGATATGGAAACAAGTTTTTCTACCAATTAAATTATTAAAATTAAAACCAGATTATTTAATTTGTCCAGACTATGTCGCTCCAATTTTTAGTTTTAAAACAAAGAGGATAACTGTTATTCATGATTCTCTTTTTTGGGATTATCCTAACAATTATAGTTCCATTTGGAGAAAATATTTTATTTCACTTATTAACTTAGGAATTAACGAAAAAACTCACATAATAACTACAAGTAATTATTCAAAGAAAAATCTATTGAAAGCAATTAACAAAACAACTTTAATTGATTATGTGTATCAGAGTTTTGAAAATATTTCAATTCCTAAAAGGAATTTGGAAAGCAAACTACAATTACCAGAATCCTATATTTTACATATTGGTTCTTTTGAAAAAAGAAAAGATTTAATCACTCTTGTTAAAGCTTTTCATGTTATTAAAAAATCGGAATCTAATACAAAAATAAAATTAGTTCTAGCGGGTGCTCAAGTTGTTAATGGAAACAAAAAAATAATAAAACAAATTAAAAGATATATTTTAAATAATGATTTAGAAAACGAAATATTACTTCCAAATTACATAACTAAAGAAGAAGCCTCTCAGTATTATAAAAATGCTTTGATGTATGTTTTTCCATCTGTTGATGAGGGGTTTGGAATCCCGATTATTGAAGCTTTTTCATACTCTTTACCAATAATATGCTCTGATATTCCTGTTTTTAGAGAAATTGCGAATGAATCAGTTAGTTATTTTAATAAAGGAAACTTTATTTCGCTTTCTGAAAAAATCCAAACTTTAATTGATTCCAAAGATTTGCGAGAAGAGCTAATAAAGAAAGGTAAGAATCAATTAAATAAATTTAGTAGAAAGAATTTTATTAAAGGATTTGAGAATATGATAATTGAATGAAATGAAAAATAAAAAAATATTAATTCTTCATAGTTCTAATGATTTATATGGAGCTAGTAAAATTTTTTTACAAATTATTCAAATATTAAAAAATAGTGAATATGAAATTCATATTGTTTTACCGTCAAAGGGACCACTTGACAATTTGATTAGCCAAAATGCTCACGTTTCTTATTATAGTTTAGGAGTTCTTAGAAAAAAGTATTTAAACCCCTTTGGACTTATCAATAGGTTAGTTGCTAATATAAAAGCAATAAAATTTTTATCAAATTATATTAACACCCGTTCGATAGATTTAATTTACACCAACACATCCACTATTCTTTGTGGAGGAATTGCCGCTAAAAAAAATGGTGTTCCTAGTATATTTCATATTCATGAAATTCCTTCAGGCAACAAACTTTACGAATTTTTAAGTGGAAAAATAATTAATAGATATTCCAGTAAAATTTTAACAGTTTCAAATAGCGTTAAAAAACACTGGCTTAAATATATTGATGCCAAAAAAATTGAAAGAATTTATAATGGGATTATTTTCAGCAAAACAGATTCTTTAATTAAACTAGAGAGAAATCAAGATGATTTTGTGATCACTAGTGTGGCCAGGTTAATTCCCTATAAGGGCCATGGGTATTTAATTGACATTGCAAATGAGCTTATTAAAAAGTCTACTAAATTCAAATTTTTAATAGTAGGTGACACGCTTTCTAGTTATGCTTCCTATGAAAAAGGTGTGAAACAAAAAGTTAAAGATCTAGGATTAGAACATCAAATTAAATTTTTAGGCTTTAGAGAGGATGTTTCGAGTATTTTAAAACAATCAGATTTATTTATTCACCCTGCTATTTCACCAGATCCTCTTCCAACGGTATTGTTTGAGTCATTACATAATGATTTGCCATCTGTGGCCACTAATCTAGGTGGTGCTATTGAAATTCTTGATAACGGGAATAATGGATTATTAATTCCATATAATGACCCGAAAAAAGCAGCTAATTTAATTAATGAGTATTGTACAAATATTAAGCTGCAAAAAAAGCATTTAGAGAACAGTAAAAAGAATTTTAAAATTAATTTTAGCGCGGAGTCGTTCAATAAAAATATTTTAAAAGAAGTAAATAATTTACTTTAATGAATAAAAAAATAAACATATCTATTATAGGAACTAGAGGCTATCCTTATGTATACAGTGGCTATGAAACTTTTGTAAAGCAGCTTAGTGAGCGTTTAGTTCTTAAAGATTGTAATGTCACAGTTTATTGTCATAAGGGTCTTTTTGAAATAAGACCAAAAGAAATAAAGGGTATAAAACTTGTTTATGTACCTACTATTGAAACAAAAATATTATCCCAGCCTATTCACTCTTTTTTTTCCATTA
>Ga0209252_1002246_pt1 | contig 11702 bp, 9 predicted proteins | sample SaaInlV_135m_DNA_3_FD_184673 | JGI IMG/M metagenome (GOLD analysis project Ga0209252, IMG submission 184673) | Marine microbial communities from expanding oxygen minimum zones in the Saanich Inlet - Saanich Inlet SI074_LV_100m_DNA (SPAdes) (version 2) | ecosystem: Environmental > Aquatic > Marine... | reverse complement strand
GATTTTCCTCGGACTCGAGGTGATGTCGATCGCGGTGTACGCCTTAACGGCGTTCAACCGCCGGGACCGGAAGTCGGCTGAGGCCGGACTGAAGTACTTCCTTCTTGGTGCCTTCTCGACGGGGTTCTTCCTCTACGGGATCGCTCTGACGTATGGCGCAACTGGGAGCACGAATATCGCCGCCATTGGGGACAGCGTCGCGAGTGGGGCGGCGACGCCCGGACTCCTCGTACTCGCTGTCGCTCTCCTCATGGTCGGCTTCGCATTCAAGGTATCTGCGGTGCCCTTCCACATGTGGACGCCTGACGTCTACGAGGGCGCCCCGGCTCCTGTCACCGCATGGATGTCTGCGGCTGTGAAAGCTGCAGCGTTCGTTGTTTTCCTTCGCGTTTTCCTAGTCGGCTTCGATGCTGCCTACGATTCGTGGTTTCCAATCATGTGGTGGCTTGCCGCGATCACCATGGTTGCCGCCAATCTGATTGCGCTCGTCCAGACGAATGTGAAAAGGATGCTCGCCTATTCGAGCATCGCACACGGTGGATACCTGCTCGTCGCGATGACCGCCGCAAATGAGAACGCTGCGGCCGGAATGTTGTTCTACTTGCTCGTGTATACGCTCATGAACATGGGCGCGTTTGCCATCGTGATCAGCGTGGCACACCAGGGGGAAGAACGGCTCTACATCGACGATTATGCGGGCTTCGGTTGGTCGCAGCCGGCGATGGGCGTCTTCCTCACGATCTTCTTGCTCTCGCTGGCGGGTTTCCCAGGAACCGGTGGGTTCATGGGTAAGATCTTCCTGCTGCAGGGGGCGGCGGACGCCCAACTCTGGGTCCTGATGGTCATCCTCGTGATGACCACGATCGCCTCGTACTGGTATTATCTCCGGGTGGCATGGGTGATGTGGATGAAGAAATCCGCGGCTGCCGACCAGCACTCGATGGTCATTCAGCCGCTTCCCATGCGGTTGGCGCTGATCATCTGCGTCGGGCTGATTCTCTACACAGGGATCTTCCCAAGCGCCGCTCTGGACTTCGCTCGTGCCAGTGTGCAAGGACTGGGTGCGCTCGGGGGTGGTATGCTCGGGATGGCGCCCTAGTCAGGATCGTGCGCTCGTCTCGTTTGGCGGTGCTCATGCAGCTATTTTTGCGCCCCATCGATAACCATCACCTGAGAGCCGTATGCCCCTCGCTGAACACATTTTTCGTGAGTACGACATCCGTGGAATCGTCGGAGAAGATCTCGACGCAGATGTAGCGGAGGGCGTAGGAAGGGCCTTCGGGTCTCACGTTCGTGCGGAGACGGGCCTCAGTTCGCCCCGGGTTGCCGTCGGGCACGACAACAGACTTACATCTCCCGATCTAGCGAACGGCCTGATGGCTGGCGTCCGCGCCGCCGGGGTCGACGTCCTCGACGTCGGCACAGTGCCTTCCCCCACGCTCTATTGGTCGGAACACACGTTTGAGACCGATGCAGCGGTTCAGATCACCGGCTCGCACAATCCGCCGGAGTGGAATGGCATCAAGATGACGCTCGGGAAGGGTTCTCTGTATGGTGGAACGATCCAAGAGTTGAAGCGCCGCATTATCGAATCGGATTTCGAATCCGGTGCGGGGGGCATGGAGCGGGTCGAAGTGCTCGATCGGTACATCACGGACGTGGCACGCCGCTTCGAGTTGGCGAGACCAATGAAGGTCGCGGTCGATAGCGGGAATGGGACCGGCTCCCTAGTGGCCGAGAAGCTGCTCACTGCGATTGGAGCTGACGTTACGCCTCTCTTCTGTGACTCGGATCCGACGTTTCCGAATCATCATCCTGATCCGACTGTAGATAAGAACCTCGAAGACCTCATTGAGGCCGTGCGAGACACGCCACATGACCTCGGCGTGGCCTTTGACGGGGACGCGGACCGGATTGGGGCCGTGGACGAAAACGGTGCCATCATACGCGGAGATATTCTCCTGCTCCTGTATGGTCTCGACATCCTTAAGCGGCGTGGCCCCGGACAGAAGCTCGTATTCGACGTGAAGTGCAGTCAGGCACTATCCGAGGTCTTCGCAGCAGCCGGCGGTGAGCCGATCATGTGGCAGACAGGCCACTCACTGATCAAGAAGAAGATGAAGGAATCTGGAGCTCTCATCGCGGGTGAGTTGTCCGGTCACATCATGATTGCCGACGACTACATGGGCTTTGATGATGCCCCGTATAACGCATGCCGCCTGCTCGAATTGGTGAGTCGCTCCGAGCGTCCACTGTCAGAGATGGTCGCGGACTTCCCGGTGTATGTATCGACCGCTGAGATCCGTATCAATGTCACGGAGGAACAGAAGTGGGCCGTGGTGGCAGATGCCGTGGCGCATTTCAAGTCCAAATACGACGCGATCGATGTTGATGGCGTGCGGGTCCTCTTCGGTGATGGCTGGGCGCTCTTGCGTGCATCCAACACCCAGCCCGTGATCGTCGCGCGTTTTGAGGCGCGCACCCAAGAACGACTCGCCGAAATCCGTGGCGAGGTCGCCGAGTGGCTCACCGCCGCTGGCGTACCCTTCCAATAGGATGGACATGAAGCCCGATCCCACGAACGTGCTAGGGGCCCTGCGCGGCGGCCGACTTTTCATCATGATCGCCCTGGGGATCGCACTCTTGATCTCTATGGGGCGCATGGCGTCTGAGGCGTATGTAGAGATCCTCTGGCACGCACAGTCTGGGTACTCCGAAGTCTTTTGGCGTCGAATAATTTGGGAGTGGGGCACGCGCATCGTCGCAGGCGTCGCAGTGGGGATCGTGATCTTCCTGAGTCTGCGTATCGCGTCGACAACGCTCGGAGGGGTCCAAATCAAGCGTCGTGTCGGGAATCTGGAGATCTCGGAACAGCTCCCGAAGAGTTACGTGTTTTGGGGCATGTTGGGAGTTTCCTCGTTGCTCGCGCTTTGGTTTGGCGCCGCGGTCCCGGCCAACCTCGGGCTTCAGATTCTGATGCTGAAGAATGCGGTTGTTTGGGGCGTGACGGATCCGGTGCTCGGTCATGACGCTGGCTTCTACGTCTTCTGGGTGCCTGTCTTAGCCAGTCTGATCACGTTCGCGCTCATCGGCGCGTTCCTGGTCTTCACCCTTGCTACGGCAGGATATGCCGCGACGGGAGCGCTGCGATGGGGTAAGGGGCGAATCGACGCTCAGGACGTTACGAGAGTGCACCTCGGCGGTCTGCTCGCGCTCTTCTTCTTCATGTTGGGTGCGCGCCTCTGGTTGAGTCGGTATCTGCTCTTGCTGGATGGGACCTCTGCGGTAAGCGGAATCTTCGGCTTTACGGACGCAGAGGCGCGGCTACCCGCTCTTCAGACCCTGACGATCATCTGCGTCATGGGTGGGGTTGGTGTGTTTTGGGGCGCCTGGAAGAACCGAGTCACACCAATCGTGACCTCTTCGATTGCTGTTGTTCTCTCGATGATCGTCATCGGGCAATTCTATCCCGCGATGATCCAGTCATTCCGTGTGGAGCCGAACGAGTTGGATCGTGAGGAGCCCTTCATCGAGTACAACATCGATTACACACGGCTTGGTTTTGGTCTCGAAGAGATGCAGCGCCGACCGTTCAGTTTCGAGGCCGGACAGGCCATAGATTGGCCTGAAGTCGGGCGTCAGTTTGCGGGACTTCCGGTTTGGACCAGCGGGGCATTGCTCGCCACATATCGGGAACTGGAAGCGAGATTCCCCTACTACGACTTCCAGGACGTTGCTATCGATCGGTATCCGGGACCCAACGGACCCGTACCGGTAGCTGTCTCGGTCCGCGAAGTGTCTCCCGGCGGCATCCAGGACCCCAACTGGCAGAATCTCCATCTCAGAGAGCGCTACGTAGAAGGGATGGGTGCAGTGGCCAGTCTGGCCGCGGAGCGCACCCCCGAAGGGCGCCCACCGATGCTGGTCTCTGGCATTCCCCCAGAGGCGTCACCGCTCGCTCAGTCTGTACCCGGATTGACGTTGGACCGATCTGAAATCTTCTTCGGCCGAGGTCCTCAGCCCTACGCAGTGATCAATGCTGGACCGGACGAGTTCCAGGCGCCTGACGGTGCGCTGGGCGTGGCCGGTGTGGATTTTCCTGGAGGGATCAAGCTGGCGGGTGCGATTCGCACTGCGCTGTTGGCGTGGCGTTTTCAGGATTCGAATCTGTTGTTCGCGTCCGACCTGACGGATGACAGTCGACTCATCTACCGGCGCCGTGCTCAGGATCGGGTCCGAGCGATCGCACCGTTCATAAGGCTCCCAGAGGCCGCGTACCCCGTCATTGCAGATGGGCGTATCGTTTGGGTTATGGAAGGCTTCACAGGGACGCGTGCGTTCCCGCTTTCAACGGTCTACGAACTCGGCACCTTCAGATCGCAGGTCACATACGCGCGCAATTCGGTGAAAATCGTCGTCGACGCCGTGACTGGAGATGTGGACTTCTACCGAGTCCCCATCGCCGACCCGTTACTGGACGTATACGAAAGAGCCTTTCCGACCCTGTTCAAGCCCATGTCGGAGATGCCTGAGGCCATTCGGTCACACGTCCGGTATTCGACCGCGCTTTTGGATCTTCAGGGCAGGGTATTGCTCCAATACCACCAAGAAACCGCGCCGGCTTTCCATGGCCAGCAGGACGTGTGGGCCTCTCCCCAAGAGCTCGCTCAGGGCACAAATCCCATCGCCTATCGACCGGAGTACGGGATCTACGCCTTGCCGGGCGAAGAGGATGCCCGATTCCACCTCACGACTGTGTTCGTGCCTGCGGGTCGGCAGAACCTCACGGGGATCCTCGCGGCACGGACTGACCCGTTCGGTGCCCCGGAGTTGATCCTGTACGACGTTCCCGTGACGGACCAAGTGCCCGGGCCACGACAGATCGAAGCACTGGTGGAACAGGACCCGGACATCTCACAGCAGTTCTCTCTCTGGCGCACAGGGGGAAGCGAAGTTTGGACCGGGCACCTGCATCTTGTTCCGGCAGGAGACCGGATTCTCTACATGGAGCCGGTTTTCCTCGCGGCGGAGGCCGATGCGATTCCAGAACTGCGACGTTTTGTAGTCAGTGATGGCGTTCGTGTGGCGATGACGGAGGACCTCGCCGGTGCGATCACCCAGTTGGCTGGCTTAGAGGTCATGACCCTCGGGCCGGTACCGCTGGAAGCCCCGCCTCTGCCCGCCGAGGACGGGGCGCTGCTGACTTCTACTGCTTGGGCTGCGAGCGCGTTGGACTTGTTGGAGACGGCCGAAACGCGAGCTCGAGAAGGAGATTGGCAGGGCTTCGGAGACGCTCTTGAGGAACTCCGCGTGCTGCTTCAGAGACTGGAGCGTGGGGGCGCCTGACAGCCAGGGAAACCGTCAGATCCACCTCTTCTTCAGCCGTTGATCGGCCCTCTGGCCTCTGGTAGTTTGAAGGGCTTTACACGCCCAGGCGGCCGCTTGTTGCGCCCTGCCTGAAGGGCTTCTCCCCAATTGAGACCCCATGGATATCCACGAATATCAGGCCAAAGAACGCTTTCGGGCGGCCGGCATTCCAGTACCTCCCGGAGAGATCGCAACGACTCCTGAACAAGCGGAGTCGATCGCTGCTCAATACGGCGGGATGGTTGTCGTCAAAGCCCAGGTCCACTCCGGTGGGCGTGGTAAGGCCGGTGGCGTGAAGCTGGCCAAGGACGCTTCCGAAGCCAAAGAGCACGCTACCGCGATCTTGGGTATGGATATCAAAGGTCTAACTGTAGAGAAAGTGCTCGTGACGCCGGCCGAGGACATCGACACCGAAGCCTATGTCGGGGTTCTCGTAGATCGGAAGAAGCAGGCCGCGACGTTCATGGTCTCCGCTGAAGGGGGCGTGGACATCGAGGCGGTCGCGACCGAAACTCCGGAGCTCATTCGTAAATTGACGGTGGATCCACGGTACGGGATTCTCCCTCACCAGGCGTTTTGGCTGGCCAACTTTCTGTACGAAGATCCTGCGTTGATCAAACAAGCGTCCAAGATCATAGGGCAGCTATACACGTCGTTCATCGAATCCGGGTCGTCCATGGCGGAGATCAACCCTCTGATCACGACTCCGGCCGGTGAAGTGAAGGCGATCGATGCGAAGATGAGCATCGACGAGTCGGAGTTGTTCCGTCGCCCTGAGGTCGAAGCGATGCGGGACACGTCGTCCGAGCCGGCTTCGGAAACGAAGGCCCGTGAGGCGGGGCTGTCCTACGTGAAGCTCGACGGTGACGTAGGGTGCTGCGTGAACGGCGCAGGACTCGCGATGGCCACAATGGATCTGGTGAAATACTACGGCGGTGAGCCGGCCAACTTCCTGGACATCGGTGGTTCTTCCAACCCGGACAAAGTGGTTGCCGCGCTCGAGATCATCACTTCGGATCCGAACGTGAAGTCCATTCTCTTTAATATCTTCGGGGGCATCACCCGTTGTGACGACGTCGCGAACGGCATCGTCGAGGCGACCCGTCGCATCGACATTAAGCCCCCCATCGTGATTCGTCTTACAGGTACGAACGAAGAAAAGGCACTCGAAATCCTTCACGAAGCTGGTTTCTCTGCCTATACGTCCATGGACGAGGTCGTAGAGAAGGCCGTTCAGCTCGCGCAGGGGAACTAGATCATGGCAATCTTCATCGACAACGACACCAAACTCGTCGTTCAGGGCATCACCGGTCGGGACGGTTCGTTCCACACGTGTGAGATGATGGCATACGGCACGAACGTGGTTGCGGGTGTCACCCCGGGTAAGGGTGGACAGACGTTCGAAGGACCGAACGGAAAGACCGTCCCGATCTTCAACGCAATGGACGAGGCGGTTGCCGCGACCGGTGCCAACGCTTCGGTGATCTACGTGCCGCCTGCGTTCGCAGCAGGTGCGATCCTGGAGGCGGCGGATTCTGGTGTTTCGTTCATCGTTGCGATCACTGAGGGTGTGCCCGTGCTCGATATGGCTCGGGCCCATGCCTTCGCCAAGGACAAGGGCGTAAGGGTGCTGGGGCCCAACTGCCCGGGGTTGATCTCACCCGGAAAGTCCAAGGTCGGTATCCTACCAGGGAAGATCGTGACCGAAGGCCCGATCGGCCTCGTGTCTCGTTCCGGCACGCTGACCTATGAAGCCGTCTTCCAGCTCACGGGTGCTGGATTGGGTCAAACAACGTGTGTCGGTATCGGCGGAGACCCGCTCATCGGCACGAATTTCATCGATTGCCTGGCTGCCTTTGAAGCCGATCCGGACACCACGGGTGTTGTGATGATCGGTGAAATTGGTGGTACGGACGAGCAGGAGGCGGCCGAATACGTCAGTGCCCACATGACGAAGCCGGTTGTCGGCTTCATCGCGGGGCGGACGGCGCCTCCAGGCCGGCAGATGGGCCATGCAGGTGCGATCATCAGCGGTGCATCGGGCACAGCAGAAGACAAAATGAAGGCGTTCGAGGAGAACGGAATCTCCGTGGCGCAGCGACCGGTGGATCTCGTTGGCTTGATGCAGGACGCGCTCGCCTAGCGGCGTCGCACAAATTCATGGAAGAGAAGGTGCTTTTGGTCGATACTGCTCTGGAGCCGGTCAAGTACCGCGTATACCCGGACACACCGCTGTCTGAGGTGATCGACCTCATTGTGCGGCGAGGTGTCAGGGCGGTACCGGTGGTCGGTGAACAGTACGAAGTACTCGGAATTATCACGTCGGGCGACGCGCTAGAGCAGATCCTGCGAGGCGCTCCGGCGGAGCAGCCGGCGAAGGCGGGCGAGGGTCCCGAAGTGTTGGCCCGTGACGTCATGACTCGAGCTGTACTTTGTGTTTCGGAAGACCAGCCGCTCAACGAAGCGGCGCACATGATGGTCAACCGAGACGTTGAACAACTTCCAGTAGTGCGTGATGGCGAGCTGATTGGCTTCGTCACTCGCGGTTCGATTCTGCGGTCCCTACATGAGGGTGCCGCTACCCCCGAAACAAACAACGAAGACGATTCATGAGTCAGACGCTCGCGATCATAAAGCCAGATGCCGTTTCCGCCGGAAATGCCGGAAATATACTCGCCCTCTTAGAAGCCTCTGGGTTCACCGTGAAGGCCCTCCGAATGACTTCGCTTGATGCGGAGCAGGCCGGCGCGTTTTATGCGGTTCACGAGGGGCGGCCGTTTTACGATGAATTAGTCGAATTCATGATGTCTGGACCCGTCATGCCCATGGTGTTGGAGGCCGAAAATGCGGTCCCGAAACTCCGTGAGGTCATTGGCGCGACGGACCCGGCAGAGGCCGCAGACGGCACTGTGCGTAAGCTTTACGCCGAATCTAAGGGCCGAAACGCCATTCATGCGTCTGATTCGGACGAGAATGCAGCCATCGAGATCGGCTTCTTCTTTTCCTAGCACACTCAGCTTGGAATCGGCTGATCCGGAGTGTCAGAATTCGGTGGCCGATCCACTAGACAATTTCGGCGCCGGAGCTAGTTTTCACGACTATGCTAAGACTTGATCTTAATCGTCTTGCACGAGAGGGGTCGGTCACTGTCGAGGCTAAGCTCCCGGCGGATGCACCGTTGTGGGATGAGAGCGGTGTTTCGTGGGTTGGGCCAGTCGATGTGAGCCTCATGGCTACGCATGCTGGAACAGGGGAGATCGTGGTCCGGGGCAGTGTGAAGGGAGGGTTGGCACGAGAGTGTCGCCGATGCCTCAAGCCGGTCCGAAGAAGTTTCGAACACGACCTAACGGTCGTGTTCGTTGCGTCAGACTCAGCCGACGTTGAAGACGACGACGGTGTGCATGTGTACGACGCGAGTGATGAGCTCGATTTGAGTAACACGGTCCGTGAGGAAGTGATCTTCACGGCCGATCCATACGTGGTTTGCGAACCTGGATGCCAAGGGCTTTGTCCGCGGTGTGGTGTGAATCGAAATACCGATTCATGCGACTGCACTTCGGATGAGCCCGATCCCCGGTGGGAGGCTCTCAGGGCGCTCAAGGAAAAGTGAATAGGTAATGGCTGTCCCAAAGAAGCGGATTTCAAAGCAGCGTAAGCGGAAGCGTCGGACTCATTACAAGGCCGAGGGCGTGACCGTCAACGCGTGCCAGAATTGTGGTGACCCCAAGATTCCGCATCGGGTTTGCCCGAATTGTGGACACTATCGTGGCGAGCCAGTCCTCGAAGTCAGTATCGACTAGGTCGGGCTTTGCCCGAGCTATGTCCTCTCGCCTCTACTGAGGTCCGCTAGTGCGCATCGTTCTTGACGCGATGGGTACGGATCATGCGCCCCGCACGGAAGTGGCGGGGGCGATCGAGGCGCTGAGCGAACTCGAGTCTGATGTAGAGATCGTTCTTGTGGGTGACCGAGACTCGATCGAAGCGGAGCTTTCCGCGTATGCCGAGATCCCTCCTGGGCTGACGATTCTTCACGCACCGGACCGCGTGACGGCTGCCGACCCGCCAGCATCAGTGATCCGGCGAAAGCCTGATTCCTCGATCGTCGTCGGCTTGAAGTTGCATAAGGCCGGTGACGCCGACGCCTTCGTCAGCGGTGGCTCTACCGGAGCTGTGATGGCGACGTCGCTGTTTACACTCCGGCCGTTGCCAGGGGTCGATCGGCTGGCCATCGGGACCGTGCTGCCCACTTCAGCCGAACCGTGCCTCCTTCTGGACGCTGGCGCCAACGTCGACAGCAAGCCTCACCACCTCGTTCAGTTCGCCCATCTTGGGAACATCTTCGCTCAGGACATGATGGGGCGCGAGACTCCCCGAATCGGGTTGCTGAACATCGGTGAAGAGCCAGGAAAGGGGAACGAACTGTCTGTCGAAACGCATCGTCTGCTGGCAGCCGAATCCGGACTGAATTTCGTTGGTAACGTGGAGGGCCGTGACATCATCAGAGCGTCGTGTGATGTGGTGGTATGCGACGGCTTCGTCGGGAACGCACTGTTGAAGTTCTATGAGTCGGTGGCCGCCTTCATCATCCAGATGTTGAAGAAAGGACTGGATGTCGCGGACACCGACGTCGATCTCGAAGACGTCTTCCGAGTCCTAGACTATTCTGAGACCGGTGGCGCCCCTCTGTTGGGTGTCGATGGGGTTTCGATTATTTGCCACGGTGCCTCGACGCCAAAGGCCATTAGGAACGCGCTGAAGGTTGCGTCGCGGGCTGTACGTTCGAACATGGTGGAGCACAGTGCGCGGGAACTCGCCGCGTTCATCCAGGAGTCGTAATGAAGAAGCCCAACCCGATCGTCGAAATCGCCGCAACGGGTAGATACTTGCCCGACAACGTGGTGACGAACGACGATCTCGCGCAGCGGATGGACACGTCCGACGAGTGGATCTTCTCTCGCACTGGAATTCGTGAGCGCCGGATCGCCCCTGACGATATGTGTGCGGCTGACATGGGGGCCGGGGCGGCACGTCAGGCCATGGAGCGGTCCGGTGTTGAGCCGGGTGAGGTAGACATCCTCATTCTCTCGACGGCCACTCCAGATCGGTGGCTTCCGTCGACTGCTTGCGATGTTCAGGCGCTTCTGGGTTGCTCCAATGCGGTTGCTTTCGATTTGATGGCCGCCTGCTCCGGGTTCATCTACGGACTCAGCATGGCAGAAGGCTTTCTCGCGGCCGGTCGAGGTGAAGTCGCGCTCGTGGTCTCTACCGAGAAGATGAGTGCGATCGTGGACTGGGAAGACCGGGCCACGTGCGTTCTCTTCGGAGACGGAGCGGGTGCCGCGGTGGTCCGCCCGTCAAACGGGTCGGGCCGAGGGATTCTTTCCAGTCACCTCCAGTCGGACGGGAACCTGGGCAACTTGTTGTACAGGCCCAGCGGGGGTGCAGTCCACCCGATGAGCCAGGAAGTTCTCGATGACAGGAGCTATCTGGTTCGTATGCAGGGCCGGGAGATCTTCAAGAATGCAGTCCGGTCGATGGCAGAAGCCTGTGATATCGCGCTTCAGTCCGCTGGACTCACCGCGGAGGATGTCGACATCCTCGTGCCGCATCAGGCGAACATCCGGATCATCGAAGCGACAGCGAAGTATGCCGGGATCCCATTGGAGAAGGTCTACGTGAATGTCGACAGGTATGGGAACATGAGCTCTGCGACTGTACCGGTCGCGCTGGACGAAGTCGTGGAGAAAGGCCTCATCGGGCCTGGTTCCAACGTTCTCATCGTAGCCTTCGGCGCCGGCCTCACCTGGGGTGCGACGGTGCTCCGCTGGTAACCCCCAAAACAGATATGTCACTTGCTCTGCTTTTCCCCGGCCAGGGGTCCCAGGTTATCGGTATGGCGCAGGCACTGGCTGCTTCCGAACCTGCGGCTGCGGCCGCCCTCTCCGCCGCTGACGACGTCTTGGGCTTTTCCTTATCGTCTCTGATGGCGAATGGCCCCGAAGACGACCTCAAGGCCACCAAGAACGCTCAGCCTGCCATTCTCGCACATTCGGTCGCGGTGCTGCGTGTCGTGCAGGAGCGGCTCGGTCCCGTTTCTTTTGCCGCAGGTCACTCATTGGGTGAATTCAGCGCGCATGTCGCGGCGGGCACACTAACGTTCGAGGATGCCCTGGCCGCTGTGCGGCTGAGGGGAGAACTCATGTTCGACGCCGGACAGGCTCGCCCGGGAACCATGGCTGCGATTCTTGGCCTCGCCGACGCGGACGTCGAGGATGTCTGTGCCTCGGTGGACAGTGGGATTTGTGTCCCTGCCAACTTCAATTCCCGTGGTCAGG
>Ga0209252_1002233_pt1 | contig 11760 bp, 8 predicted proteins | sample SaaInlV_135m_DNA_3_FD_184673 | JGI IMG/M metagenome (GOLD analysis project Ga0209252, IMG submission 184673) | Marine microbial communities from expanding oxygen minimum zones in the Saanich Inlet - Saanich Inlet SI074_LV_100m_DNA (SPAdes) (version 2) | ecosystem: Environmental > Aquatic > Marine... | reverse complement strand
ACAATGACTCGCTCGCTCTTATCGACAAAGAACAAACAACTGAGGCCGTGACTGGTATTTTGGGGATGATGCGGTTTGGACATTATGATTCGCCCATTTTGCTGGAATGCTTGGGGGATTTATTGAGTGAAACAAGCGGTGTCAATCAGAATTCCGCATACACAATTGCAGCCCGCGCCTACATGCGTGCTGCCGATTTGCTGTCGCAAGAAGATGAGGCGTCGCGAACCAAATATCACGAACTGGTTAAACGCGTAATACACTATAAGAAAAACCTAGATCACAAAGACATCCATCACTATCTGACGTTAGAACTAGCTGACGCCGATGCATACTACGCGCAAATCGTAGCGGATGAAAAACTGTGGATATCTCAAAACGCTGATGTCGAAGCGCTCTTTCAAGCAAAGTACTATGCTAGCAGCGATGCCCAATTTGCGTTGAGTGACTACACCGACGACAAACCTATAATAAACACCACCGAAATATCGATCATCATTGCCATTTCGCTTTTGTTACTCGCATCCATTTCGCTTTACTTACTGCGCAGATTCCTAAAAAATCGCTTCTCAAACAACAAATAACGTCTAATAAATCCCTGCAGGACTAATCTATCTGGACGTAAAAACTGCAACCGAACTATACTACAGCGTTCTTTAACGGACACAGATTTCCGAAAAAAGCATAATCCATATCAGTTACTATTGGATGTCCTGATAAATATCCAAACTGCGGAGTTTCACTATGAAACGGTTTTACGGTTCCCCAACGTTTACTTTGGTATTTTACTACACCATTCTAATTGGCTGTTTCATCATACCCAACGTGGTTTTCAGTCAAACAGCAACAATTAATGATAAAACGCAATCTGTATTGGTCGACGAAACGACTCCACCAACAAATACCGCAGCGGATACTGACAAAAACACTGACGAAACAAATAATAATGCCACAACGACTCCCTTCGTATTCCACGGTAGTCGTTTTCAGGGTGTCATGCCTGGCGTCACTCCAAAATCAAAAATCGTAGAGCTCTTAGGGGAGCCGCGAGCGAAAATTGAAACGGGCGGACGGGTTGTCAATGTCTATGCAATTGAACCGTACGACCGAGTGGGAATTGTGCTGCGGGGGGATGTCGCGGATTCGATTCACCTACACTACAAACAACCGCTGAACCTCAAACAAGCGGCCTCTGAATTAGGACATGACCCGACCACAGCGGTTACTCAAACCACATCCACACCCCACGAGTTTTTACTAACTTGGCCCGATGAAGGAATATCGCTGCACTTCCAACGTAGCGACGGTGTTAACGTAGTTTCCCGAGTGGCCTTCACAACGGCGCAGCCTGACGCGTTTCTATTGCGCGGCCTCAATCGGCAGTGGCGCGATTACAACGGAGCATTGCATGATGCCCGTGCGGTACAAAGTCTAGATCCTCGTCGTGAAGAAGCTTATCGACTTGAAGCACAAGTCGCCTTGCGAATGGGACATCCAACCATCGCAAAAAAAGCGATTGCGGAAGCACTCACCGTAACCACTGCTACCATCGATCTGTTGTTACTACAAGTTCAAGTCGCTACCACGGCCACCGAACTCGACGGATTGATGCTGCAAATTCGAGCAATCCGTAATAACGTTCAACTCCCTTCACTCACTCGCGCTAAAGCAGCTTTTGCGATGGGCCAAATCAATACCAAACAATCATCACCAAATTACAAACTGGCGTTGGGTTTTCACAGTGAGGCGAACCAACGAGCAAGAGGACTTTTGAAAAGCTCCGAATTAGCAGAACAGTTCAGTGCCTTGGAGTTAATGGTCAACTCCCATCTGGCAATTGCTCATGACATTGCCTACGGCGAGTACACCGCCGAAGAGAAGAGCAGAACTGTTCCGAAATGGATCGAACTCAGTTGGAAATTCACTGCACACCTCTTAGCAAACAATTACCACGATCAAGCGTTAGGGCTCGACGTCTGCCGTTCTTCTTTGGAATTGTTAAAAAAACTGGACAACAGCGCCCCACTGGAAGTGTGGGAAGACCGTATCACCCAGCAGGCCGCTAATATTTCACAACTCAAAGGGACCTCCACTGAGTTTCTTGACCACATGCGGTGGCAACAAGCAATGGCCCTGTATCACGCCACAATCATTGCCCGCCAAGGTAAAGACGGGAACCGTGTTCAGCAACTCGGTCTAGCTGGCTACCAGTTATTTAGAGGACCGTTAACGGCGAAGACAAAAACCAAACGCTGGGATTCGATCTCGACCAAAGCAGCTATGATCGGACTTTGCTATACGCTGGGTTCAGTAGAAGCAATCGACAATCTAGATCATGTCAAGGCAATTCAATGGTACGACCAGACTCTGCAATATCTCGATACCCCAAATATTCAACAGTTTGCAGCAAAGCAATCGACCAAGCAAGCAACCGGTTTGGGTTGGCACGGTGAACGACTCGTAAGTATGGGCCTGTCCTATTGGGCAACGGGCAATAAAACTCAGGGACTACGTTTGACGCAGCAGGGAATCTCTTGGATTGAAACAGCCGTCCGTGACTATGGCTTTCCCAATCATCATCTGAAAATTCCTTACAGCAATCTAGCCGTAATGACCAAGTCAATAGAGCAGCGGCAAGACATTCAAAACATCGCCAACGGCGACAATAATTCCAAACAGCGCTAACCTCAATTCGCGACCGCTCTGGTACGATAGCCACTATGAGACTCTTTAGCTTTCTATTGATGGTGTTCGTATTTACGACACTCACTGAACTATACTTATTAATAGAAGTCAGCGATAAAATTGGCTGGCCCAACACCATCGCCTGGACAATACTAACGGGTGTCGCGGGTAGTTGGTTAGCGCGACACGAAGGCTATCGAACACTGGCAACCATCCGCGGCGAAATGTCCCACATGCGAATGCCAGCGGACGCTCTGTTAGATGCTGGTTTGATCCTGTTTTCCGGCGGCTTATTAATCACTCCTGGGTTTTTAACCGATGCCGTCGGGTTTAGTTTACTCATGCCTTTCACTCGGGCTGGATATCGCAAACTGTTAGCTAAGTGGGTCAAGGCTAAGTTCCGCTTCGAGAACTTCCCAACACAATCCGGATTTCCAAACCGCCACTCTAAGCAACAGCAGTGGGACAACGTAGTTGATGGTGAAGTTTTACCGGCGGATTCCTCAAGCCATGAACATGATATTATCGATGTCGAAATCGACGATGAATAATCGCATCAAAAAATCGCTAACGAATACCAATAGGCACAGCTAATCGTGAACTCACAAACAACGTTCACTCAAGTGACTCCCTCAGGCCGAGCGGCGATCACCACCATCGTCGTGCGCGGGCCTAATGCCATCAACGTCGTTGCTGATTTTTTTGAATCCGCCTCTAAAAAAATCCTCGCCGCGGGGACGATTAACAAAATTCTGTTTGGCAAGTGGCAAGCTCCTCTCACAGTTGCCGAAGATTTAGTCGTATGCCTACGTGAAATCAACGTAGTTGAAATACACTGTCACGGTGGCACCGCAGCATGTGAATCTATCTCCGCATGCCTTCAATCTCGCGGTTGCGTCAAAACATCTTGGCAGCACCAAACGTCGAATTACTACGGTGGTTCAGCGTATTGTCAGGATGTTTGGGAATTAGTTCCGTTAACAACTACCAGAGTTACAACACAAATCGCATTACGGCATGCGACAGGAGAAATCGATCGTCTGCTTGATGATGTACGGCACGAGATAAGCAGTGGCAAACTAGCTTCAGCGGCTGAACTGCTGCAGCCCTATATTTGTACTTATAAACTGGGCCGACATATTATTGATCCATTTGTTGTTGTGATTGCTGGCAGGCCCAATGCGGGTAAAAGTAGCCTGCTCAATGCAATGACTGGCGTTAATCGCTCAATCGTCAATCAACAGGCAGGCACAACGCGAGATGTGCTGCAGTACAAAACCATGATCCGCGGCTGGGCCATCTCGTTTTGGGACACCGCAGGAATCCGCACAGACGCTCAGACATTAGAGCAACTGGGTGTCGCTAAAGCCGAGCAAGCTGTAGCCACAGCGGACCTCGTGATTTGGGTGCATGATGTGACTGAAAATTGGCAATCACAGGTTGAACAGGTCGAACGAGAGCTAGACGATATCAATTATTTAATTGTGATCAATAAAACGGATATCCAACAAGCCGGAGATGACTTACCTTCGCAGATTGCTGTATCCGCTAAAACTGGTGAGGGGATAGATGAATTGTCGGAGAAAATCATTGAGCGATTGATGGGCGGTGGCGAGGATCAACAAACTCGACCAATGCTGTTAACCAAGTCGATGGATGATTCATTTAAACAATGGTTTGGCCAACTTAAGGCAAATGAAATCCCCACCGATTTATTACCCATCGGTCCCCCAGATCATTCTTGATCCAAAACATTTCTCGCGACGTGGATAATCCCTCGTAAACAGAGATGATCCATTGAAGAAGCATTGCATGGCAAGTTTAACACCACGTCAGAATCAGCACCATCGACGACTACATGTGCTTCCGGGCCTAGAACTTTTTGCTGACGCTTAACCACTGCTTCGATTGCTCCGATCAGTCCCCACACTAATCCGCCTTTAATTGCATCCTGCGTGCAGGTTCCAATGGACTGTGGCAGTCCTTGCAAATTAGAAATATCAACTTCAACCTCGGGCAGTTGATCGGTGTAATTCGCTAATGCCAGCGAACTTAGATAAATACCCGGCATAATAACTCCACCTAAAAATGCACCCTCAGTCGTCACGGCATCAATGGTCACCGCCGTGCCAATGTCCACCACGATCATGGGAAATAAATTCTCGCGAGCGCCGCGGGCACCAAGGGTTGATAAGAGTCGATCAATACCAACCTGTTCCTCATCCACTGCTGACAAATCCAGAGGTATATGTTGGTGGTTTAATATCGTTCGTTTTCTGGGTCGTGTTTGACTATCGAGCCAGCGCACAACACAATCTAAACTGGATTGGTTGACGCTTGCTAAGAACCACTGAGTTTCAACTGAACCGGAGCCCAATAAATCCAGCCATTGCGCATTACCAATATCTTCAGTTTTGAATGTTGTGACCGGGACGTCATGGAAATCTAGTGGAGTTAGCCCGTTCGGCAGCACAGCAGCTTTGATAAAACTGTTTCCAATATCAACGGCAACGACGCTATGATCCATCTTGACGAGCCTAGCCTTCCTGAGATGCTTGAGATTCCTTGATCGTATCGGCGATGTGGTTTGTCAACTCATTGAGTCCTTGCCCCGTGACTGCTGAAATCAGCATCACGTTCTGCTCGAGCTCAGCTTGCAGCTGTTGCTGTAACTCCTCAGATCCCGGCAATTCTGCTTTGGTAACAACAACGATCATCGGACGTTGCCCAAGTTGTTCGTTATATTCAACAAGTTCTTGCTGGATCGAGCGAAAATTCACTAGTGGGTCTGTACCATCCATTGGAGCGGGCTCAACAAGATGCACCAAAATACCTGCTCGTTCGATGTGCTTGAGAAACTCATGTCCTAGTCCAATACCTTGTGCCGCACCTTCAATCAAACCGGGGATATCTGCCATTACAAATGACCGTTCCCAATCGAGGATAACTTGTCCGAGATTTGGCTTTTTCGTCGTAAAGGGATAGTCCGCGATCTCTGGTTGAGCTTTGGTAATCCGACTTAGCAACGTGCTCTTACCAGCGTTAGGTTTTCCGACGAGTCCTACGTCCGCGATAACTTTTAGTTCCAAGATAACCATTCGCTTTTCGCCGTCACCGCCGGGAGTCGATTTACGCGGAGCCTGATGGATTGACGATTTAAAACGCGTGTTCCCTTTGCCTCCATAGCCACCTTTGGCAATGATACAGCGGTCGCCTTCGTTCACGAGATCCTTGATAACGTAGTCATCATTCGCATCAAGGATGAGTGTCCCAGGAGGAACTAAGATCGTGATTCCTTCCCCATCACGGCCTCGTTTATTTTTACTACTGCCGTGATTTCCTCGCCCCGCTTTCCATGATTTTCGGTGAGCAACAGCCGTCAAACTGTTGACGCCTTCTTGGGCAACTATTTCGATGTCGCCTCCATGTCCACCGTCGCCACCGTCGGGGCCACCACGAGGTACATATTTCTCTCGCCGGAAACTAACGCATCCGTCACCACCACCCCCAGCGATCAATTCAATTGTGACTTGGTCAACGAACACTGTACTTTTGTTCTCCCTATGGATTCTCTGACTCGTAGCACCCTGTGATAAAAAAAAGGGATATCCCCTATTTGTGGAGGACATCCCATATTTTATGAAGTCTGTGCCAATGTTGCCGTGGCTTAATTATCAGCTGCAACTACATTAATGCGACGACCTTTGCGGTCGAACATAACAACGCCTTCGGTCAGTGCAAACAAAGTAAAGTCTTTGCCTTGTCCTACGTTGCGTCCAGGGTGAAATTTATTACCCACCTGTCGCACGAGGATATTCCCCGCGATGACTCGTTCTCCACCAAACTTTTTCACTCCCCGCCGCTGTCCGTTGGAATCGCGACCATTACGACTGGAGCCTTGTCCCTTTTTATGAGCCATTATTCTGCCCTAAAGCTAATGCTGTATTTTTATTGTGTCTATTGAAACTGCGAACTTCATTTTTATACTGAGACGCGATTATCGGCAAGAGGCATAATCGACAGAAGTTTCGCTGGGCAACTAAAATTACCGTTTAAGAATTATGGAAGATAGCCAAATTTCAACATTTGAGCAAATTCGTGATTCAATTCATCTGAAACCACACAAACTGACAATCTCTCTGCAGCACGCTAAGCCCGCAATGTTTCAATTGCCACTACGGAATACTGGTGGTGCTGGCGAGGAATATAACCATTGGTTACGTGCGAAATCAACCATTCCATAAAGTCGCATAATTTGGACTTGCCGCCGAGTATAGATTTTGTAGATTTCGCTACCCACGGGTTGAGGGCGATTCAAGCGATTCAACGTTACTGGCAACAATACATATTCACCCTTCTGAGGTTCACCATCTAATCCCAGCTTGTCAAAGTTCACTTTCCGCAATTCAGACAGTTGGATATCTCGGTTACTGGCGATTACCTCCAACGTCTCACCCTCTTCCGTGAGATACAAACGTACCGGTTGCAGATCGTTATAATGCTGATGGTTGGTACGCGGGAAACGAACCACTTTACCAACGGGCAACTTATCCGGGGACGCAATAATATCTCGGTTGAGCTGGTAAATTTCCAACTTGCGATTTTCATCGCCAAGAAACCTTCGCGCTAATGATTTTAAAGTGTCGCCTTGTTCAAGTGAATAAACAATTTCAGGTCGCGGCAATGCATTTGGCAGCCCGTAATATATTGTGTCCTTCACCAAATCAATTGTGTCACCAGGACGATAGAAATTCAATTGTAGTGTTTTCACTTCGAATTCACGGCCAGAAGCAATTGGGTCACCTTTACTGATCTCAGCAGCAGTGTCCTGATAATGATATGCATTCGTGAGGCCTTGGATATAAAGCGAAAAGAAATTGGTGCGCGGATCGATATCTTCCCAAACAACAACTCCCCACACTCCTTTACCCGTTTCCGCATCTTCTCGCATGAGTTTGGTATTCGACATCTCAATCGAGTTTAAAATCGGACCGTCCACTTTTTCGACTGCAGCTATGTCATCAGTGGCCGCCGGAATAAGGCGATCCAAATACTCTTTCGCAAACGTATGACTTCGCAGCGTAAAGTAGGGCATGAAATATCGAAACTCCGCGTCCTTTTTCGTATTACGAAATCGAACGTAGCGATCTCCATCGCTTAACGCTTCACGTTGTTTTTCAAAATGAACTTCTTCGCCAAGATAGCGAACTCGATAGACCATATACCACAATGTCTTGCGTTGCATCTTTCCGCTCGCTTGAGGTAAATCAACTTCGATCATGCGAAATGGTTTGAAAGTAAATTCCAATCCCCATATGCTGCGTCGTAGCGGCACACGTTGTGATCGTTCAAACAGCGTCCGCGTCGTGGGACTGAATTGTGGTTGCCATTTGAGGTAAGACCGAGCGGTAGTGATCTCAATTAGATCGGCTCGCGGTGAGACAGTTTCGCCTTCCTCAATTTCCGGCGAAATTGTATGCAACACTCCTGGAGCGAGAACACGAGGTGACTGCTGCGCGTGCGTTGATGCCGAAACTAGCAGCAACAACAGAACTACCACCAACCCTCTAGAACCGCTGGCTTGTAGGCGATGCCTAAGCATACAAGCAGGTTGTCGATTTGAGCGATTTATTACATTCAATTCATACTTGTCATTCATGGTCATCTTGCGACCCCTTCTTTTTCATCATGATCAACATGTTTACTGCTACAAAAACTGTAATAGTAAATCTGTCTGATTAATTCGAGTATAAAGCGTGGTTTTTCTAGTTCAAGCTTTTTTCGGTTTGTTTTAACGTTTACTTACTTCGGTAACCGCTGTTTGGATTGTCTCGTTTTCCGTGAACTGCATGGTTTTGACCAACTGCCGATCTTGATCAGCAAACTGCTCAACTCGCTCATTTGCGATCGTGAACACAATAGCCGACTGACTGCCTCGTGGGTCGGTGATGTGATAATAGATCCACTGAAAGGGAATCTCGTTGGCGAGACCGACGACAACAATGCGGAATAGTCGTCCGCCTGATTCATGTTTTGATTGTGTTGCCGCCGTGAACTGATTAAATCGCTCACCGAGAGACGACTGAATTTGATGTTGGAAGCGAGTGAGTGTCATTGTTTCCCCACCGGTGGGCGGAGGCAAACGGACGACGCTACACTGTGCGATCAATTCACCTTTCTTGACACAACGCATCATGAATAACTCGCGTTGATCTACCATAACATACCAATTTCGATCAACCAATAAATCAACTGGCGTTCCGCTGGGTCGCACCAATATTCGCTCCGCTCCAACGGGCAATGAACGATTCCAGTTTTCAACAACCGCTGGGGTTACCACTGAAAGCTCGGCCACCGGTTCAAGTTGTAGGTCTATTGTGGCCGTAACATCTAAACCCGGTTGAACGTCGCCAATTTCACGTTTTTCCGACATCGATAATCTGGCCTGCAGGAATCGTTGCCGCCGCAAGTCATATTCCGCAGTGATCTGCAAATCGATAACGGTGCCAACTCCGTTAATAGCGCCTTCGACCTTGCCTTGAAACCGCAGTTGAGCGCGGTCATCTTTAACGGACAGTAATGTGCCGATGACCTCGTGTTTCGAGATGGCATCAATGACTAGAATTGGTGCTAACGTTGCAAACGTGAGTTTCCACGTTGCACCGACAGTTAGCGAGTCTGTTGGTAGTAGTCGTCGTAAAGTTGTGGGGCTTAATTGGACGTTAAGCATGTCCAACTCATCACGAGTCAACGGCCCTTGTGGACAATACAGCAGATGGTCATCGAGTTGCAGCTGTTCAATGACTAATCGTCGATCTTTTCGTAGGCTGCCTGGAATTGTATTTTGACCGATCTTTATTTGTGTTGCGACGTTGCGATAATAGCGAATGCTGCGAATCAACTCGGTACTCTGAGGGTGATTCAACCACTGCTCGTAGTGCAATTGACCACTGACAACTACAGGTTGCTGCACGATCCCAACTCGCGATGATCTAACTTTGATCACACCAGTAACTTGGACGTTCACTTCGACGTTATCGAGTTGAGGTTGAACTGCGCCCGCAAACGAAATGTCTTGTGCGGCGGTGCTTTGGCAATGCGCAAGGGAAACCACGACGACCATGCTTAACATAGTTATTTTGTGGTTGAATCGTTTGTGTTCAAACCGAACAAACATCTCTTCGTAACCTCTGTATCGAAATCCTTCGTCTTAAAATCACATACCTCTTATAAGCCCAGCATTCGCTATATAGATGAACCGCACACTTTATGTACATAGACACCTAGTCGTTAATTCGACAATTTGAGCAAGATTTATTTAAACCAAAGTCCGCTTTTGACCTTTGTTGGCGGGAAAGAAACCTCTTTTTCCAATCGTTATGTATTGTTTTATGAAAAAAACTCCATATCACCTACAAAACGCCGGAAATACGATAAGTTACAAGCAAACGCCAACATAAAACTATTAGAAAAACTACAACAAATTGGACCGAATATTGGCTTAAATAGAGTAAACAATCGGCAATTGGGGTGCGTATTACATAAAAGGCTTGACATCACCTGTATAATGGATGTTAGTCACTTCGTTAGAACGACTGCTAAATGGTTTCATATTGAGATCAGAAATATTGCTAGCACCGTTTGTCTCAGGGGCGAGAGCGGATGTGACTTAAAAAAAACCCGAACTGGGTGAAATTAGATATTGTCTAAATTTGATCGGTCTGGGCAACAAAACCTTGGGAAGGGTTATGTTGCAGCTGGCTGTTGAAAACGTTGCTTTGTTTAATAACACACGGAACACCAGTTGGGAGAACATTAGAGAAGGGACCATCCTATGAACTCATCTTACAAGAGTCCGCTGTTGCGCAATTTGTGCGACCAACAACTTGCCAACGCCACGCGGGAACAACTAATCGCAGTTGCTGATCGAGCTGAAAAGCTGATAAGCGAATTGCCCACCAATGAAGCGATGGCCTTCGGCCGTATCTCGCAAAGACTCATCGGCTGTGCAGATAAATGTGATTCTACAAATTTAAACGAACAATTAAATGGACAGGTTCTGCAACACGATTTACGTTTGCTCGTCGAAGATTTCACCGACACTGCTAACGTTAATTCTGACGAAGTCATAGAACCAGTCTACACCGTCAAAACATTAGGAACGTATTTGCAAGTTTCGAGTAAAACAATTTCACGCTGGCGCAATAATGGATTAGTCAGCCGCAAAATCATCATTGATGGTCGTAAACGGGTCGCATTCCTAGCATCCACCGTCGATCGCTTCGTTGCTCAAAATCGACATCGTGTTGAACGCGGTGAACGATTCAGCCAATTATCCAAATCCGAAAAAATGGATATCCTCGACCAAGCTCGCAAGCTCGCAGCTGCCGGAGCTTGTCCATCAGAAGTAGCCAAACGATTGGCTAATCATTTCAGCCGCAGTATCGAAACAGTTCGCTACACTTTGAAACGGCATGACAAGAAGAATCCAGCCGCAGCGATCTTTCCTCGAGCACGTGGGAAACTGTCTGAAGATTCCAAACGCAGTATTTTCCAGCGGTACCGATTGGGTACAAGTATTTCCATGCTAGCGAGACAATTCAATCGCACGTCATCTACCGTGCACCGCATTATCAACGAAATGCGAGCAACTCAAATATTTGAATTGCCCTTGGACTTCATGCCCAATGCGGAATTCAGCTATCGCGGTGCCGAAAAAAGAATCATGGCGCCGATTCCTGAGCCAGAAACCAAGACCCGTCGTACGCGAGCACCAAAAGGACTGCCTTCTTACTTGACTAGCCTATATGAAGTAACGCTGTTGACTCGCGAACAAGAACAACACTTATTTCGAAAATATAATTACACCAAATTCCGTGCTGACAAATTAAGGCAACAACTCAATACGAATAAACCGACTTGCGCAGAAATGGATGAAATTGAGTCGTGGTACGATCAAGCTGTACAACTCAAGCAAATGATTGTGCAATGTAATCTACGACTCGTTGTTTCTATCGCTAAACGGCACATGAAGGCAACCGATGATTTCTTCACGCTCGTCAGTGATGGGAACAT
>Ga0209252_1002229_pt1 | contig 11785 bp, 11 predicted proteins | sample SaaInlV_135m_DNA_3_FD_184673 | JGI IMG/M metagenome (GOLD analysis project Ga0209252, IMG submission 184673) | Marine microbial communities from expanding oxygen minimum zones in the Saanich Inlet - Saanich Inlet SI074_LV_100m_DNA (SPAdes) (version 2) | ecosystem: Environmental > Aquatic >... | reverse complement strand
ATAGAAGTGAATATTCGATGATTTTTTGGTGCCAAGATAGAGGTCGAATCGCGGGTTTCTTAATTTCTACCGATCAGTTCTCCTCTGCTGTGATGGCGTCCTCGATGATATCAAGGCCGCGGTCCAATTCTTCGATGCTCAAGGTTAGGGGCGGCGTCAAAGTGAGGACGTTGCCCATGGTTGTTTTGAAACTCAGGCCCTGATCGAGGCAGCGGTACATAATGCGATCGGCGGCATCGAGGGCCGGGGTCTTATCAGCGCGATCGAGCACCAGTTCAATCCCCAGCAACAAGCCAAGGCCGGTGACATGACCGATCAATGGATGGCGGTCTTTCATATCGTGCATTCGCGACAATGCTTGGGCGCCGACCTTGGCGGCATTTTCTACAAGATTTTCGTCTTCAATGATTTGCAAAGTCGTCAGTGCCGCGCGTGCTGTTACGGGGTTTTTCTCATGTGTATAATGACCCAGCGCAAGATCACCCATGTTGTCGAGTTTTTCATTCGCGATCATCGCGGCAATTGGCAGCACGCCGCCGCCCAATGCCTTGCCGAGGACCGTGATGTCGGGCTCGACGCCGAAATGTTCCGAGACGAACATTTTGCCGGTTTTACCCAGGCCACTGGGGATTTCATCGAAAATCAACAACGCGCCGTATTCATCGCAGGCCTCGCGGACAGCCTGCCAAAACCCTGGCGGTGGGATATAGGGGACGGACCGTACGGGCTCGGCGATGACCGCGGCCACGTCTTTTTCCTTATCCAGGACATAACGCAGCATCCCGGCGCAGGCCATCTTGCAGGCATCCAGGTCCGGAATGCCGTCCGGCGCGTCATGGCCGTAGGCGCAGCGATAGCACGCAAAAGGCGCGACGTGCTCAGCGCCGGCCAGAAGGGGGCCGATTTCATTGCGGAACAATGATTCGCCACCAACACTGAGCCCGCCAAAGCCCGCGCCGTGAAAGGCACCCCAAAACGATATGGTCTTGTGGCGCCCGGTGTAGTTGCGCGCCAACTTGAGCGCCATATCGACGGCGTCACTGCCGCCGGTGGCGTAAAGGACCTTGTTGAGATTGCCGGGCGCCAAGCTCGCCAATTTTTCCGCCAGATCAACGGCCGGGGCATTGGTGAACCGACGGGGCGCGAAAGGCAGGTCGTCCAGTTGGCGTTTGATCGCGTCGATCAGGCGCGGATGCGCATAGCCAATGTGATGGACATTGTTACCGTGAAAGTCCATGAACCGATTGCCGGCAATATCTTCAATCCAGATGCCCTCAACCTTTTTGACTGCGGCGAGGCATGGAGTCGATAAAGATTGATGCAGGAAATATTGGGCGTCGCGGTCGAGAAGGGCGCCACCGGCATTGTCGCCCCCCCGTCGCGCTTCCCAAGATTTGCGATTGGGACTGAGGTTGCTGTCGCCTTCACCTTGGTGGGGTTTTGTGGGCGCAGCGTTGTTGTCGTCAGCACCGGGGGGCGTCTCAAGCATGCGCGACCTTTCAATAGTTTGGGGCGGTCCAATCGCGGTATATGATCTGTTAGGCGTATCGGTATCTTGTTTCCACAAAAAACCACACTTTCACAGAAAAAACCACATTTAATTTTTCAATGTGATATAATTTTCATCAGCCGGGTGGTTCAATTGGTGGAACGTTTACGCCATTCCAGATGCCTTAGCTTCCTTGACCCGGCGGCTGGCCTGCGTAATGTTTGCCGCGCTGGAGACAACACACAGAGTTCGTGGTGGGATTGATGTTAGCCGTAGAACGACGCGATAGAATTCTCGAAATATTGAAAGACGCACGGTTCGTCTCTGTGAATGATTTGCATGATGACCTCCAGGTATCGCGCGAAACCATCCGCCGCGACATCAACCAACTCGCCGATGAAAAGCGCCTGATCAAGACCCACGGTGGCGCCCATTCCATTAGCCGTGCAGAGCCGGCATTTGCCGATCGCATGGCTGCCAACCTGCCGGCCAAGCGCGCCATCGGCAATCGCGCCGCCGATCTGGTGCCGGATAATGCGACGGTAATGATTGATTCGGGGACTACCTGCATCTTCACTGCGGAAGCCCTCATGGAGCGTCGTGGATTGACGGTGATCACCAACGACATTCATGTCGCCGGCAAATTGGCCGACCGCAACGACAATCGCGTGTTGATGCTGGGCGGCGAGTTGGTGAACGGCGAAAGCGCGACCATGGGCCGTGACGCCACCGCCATGCTGGAAAATTATTTCGCCGATTTTTCCTTTATCGGGATCAGTTCCTTGTCCGACGAAGGTGATCTTTGTGATTATACCCGCGAGGCGGCGTTGCGCTCGATGATGATTCATCAAGCCCGAACGCCGGTGCTGGTTGGTGACCACGATAAATTCGGATGGAGCGGGCAGGTGCGCGTCGATGGATTGGAGCGCGTCGGTTATTTGGTTACGAACCGCGCACTGGCGCCGTCACTGTCAGCCCATCTGAAAAAGCTCGGCGTTGTGGCGAAGATTGCCAAAGCTTAGTTAATTGGGCCTAGTTGAAGACCGTCTGATCAAAGACGTTTTGTAGAAAATATAATCCGACAAAACACATGCCACACGCGATCACTGGTGTGATCACCCAGCCGGTCGCGATATTGCCCAGCACGCGCCATTGGATGCCGCGACCGCCTTTGATCAAGGCAATGCCCAGGACAGCACCGACAACAGCTTGGGAACTGGACACCGGAACCAGCGGGATGGTCGGCAATCCGTTGGAGGCCAAAAGCGCCTCCAACCCCTGCGAGGCGAATAAAAACAGGACAATGGAGTGCGAAACGACGGCGACCCAAGCAGCGATGGGTGATAAGGGCAGCAGGTCATTGCCGACAGTCAGCATCACGCGCTTGGAATACGTGAACACGCCGATCCCAATGAAGATAGCGCCAAGCAGAAAAAGCTGCTGCCCGCCGGTAAAGGTCAGGATGTTGGCGACACTAAAATCGGTAAAGGGATTGGATTCAACAAACACGCCCATGACATTGGCGATGTTGTTGGCGCCAAGGCTGTATGATCCGAAGGCACCGGCAACCAACAATCCGATGCGTGTGTAGGCATCGGTGCGCAGCAAATGTAGTTTCGCGTTGCGAATAAACCAAACGATAAATTTATAAATAATGGCCGAGAAAAACGCCGCCAAAATGGGGCATGCCACCCATGTGGTCATGATCTTGGTCAAGGCCTTCGGGTCTGTCGGCGTGCCGCTGAAAAGATTCCAGCCGATAATCGCACCGACAATGGCCTGACTTGTTGAGACCGGCAATCCGGCCTTGGTCATGGTGTAGACGGCGACGGCGGCGGAAAGCGCCGCCATGAATGAGCCGGGCAGGGCATTGATGGCGCCAAGCTTACCCAGCGTATGGGCGGCACCGGCACCGCTGACCACGGCGCCCAGTATGACAAAGACGCTGCAGATGATCGCCGCCGTGGTGAACTTGACCATGCGCGAGCCGACCGCAGTGCCGAACACATTTGCCGCATCGTTGGCGCCCAACGCCCAGCCCAAGAACAGGCCGCTCGTCAAAAACAGGAGGATCGTAATTTCCATGATCAGTCAGCCGTCAAACGGTGCGCTTGATCACATAAATGGCCAGCCGGTCGGCAACATCTTCTGACCAGTCAGCAATATCATCGATGTTCTCGACAAAGCCACGCAAGTGCATCTTATGACCAAGTTTGATATCGGAATCGAAAATGGCACGCTTCAAGCGCGTGCTCGCTTTGTCGGCTTCGGTCTCAAAATGCATGACTTTGTGATTATGATCGCCGACCGCCTCGATATTGCGGAAGAAGGCGCGCGATGCCAGGACCAAGGCCTCGACGGCTTCACAGCTCATATCAGCCAGGCTGCGGTACCCTTCGTGGCAATAATCCGGAATTTCCGGTTTTTCGATGGAAAACGCCCAGAGCACCCCTTCGATCAAATTGATGATTTTGTCCAAATTTTCCATTAAGCCCAGAACATCGCCGCGCGATTCAGGGATTAGTGTCTGTGCATAAAGTTGAATTTCAATATTTCGCCGAAGCTCATCGGCCTGGCTTTCCAATTTGTCGACGTGCAAGTGTTTATCGTTGAATTCCGTTGAGCAGCCCTCTTTGAGGTAAACATCCACGGCGCTTTTGAAGACCAAAGCTGATTCCGAAAGTGCATCTAAAAATTGATCAATTTGAATTTCAAGTTCTCGTGTTCGCCGAAATAGCCGAACGTCTTTCCCCAGCTGCATACGCGCCTCCTTCAACTTCGTACCGCTCGTTATCGTATCGAGCAATTTTTGTGTGTGTACATTAAAGTACGATGGAATTCTGAATATGACGCAGGATTCTTTATCATTTAATCAATGAGAATTCCTCATCATCGAAATGAGGATGGTACATGTGCGCGGTAGAATCAACGCCGATGGCAATTAATTTAGCGGCAATCCACGATAGCGCCGTTGAGATCGCAGGTGGATTCGGCAAGCTGGACAAACGTTTCGGTCACGTCTTCAGGTGGTTTGACTGACGCCGCGTCTTCGCCCGGCATGGCTTGCGCACGCATGCCCGTGCGGGTGGCGCCCGGATTTATTAAATTCGCGCGAACGCTAGTGGTTTCCATCTCGGCGGCATAGGTGCGGGTCATCATTTCAAGGGCGGCTTTAGATACCGCATAGGCTGCCCAGTAGGCCCGCGCTTCCGCACCCACTGTTGACGTGACGAAGATTGCACGCCCCGCTTCCGATTGGCGCAGCAATGGATCCATGGACCGGATCAGCCGCCAATTCGCGGTCACATTGACAGCCATGACCTGATCCCAAACTTTTGGATCGACATGCCCCATCGGACTTAGCGTCCCCAATAAAGCGGCATTGCCGACCAAAACATCCAATCGTCCGAACCGTTCATGAAGAGCGGCACCCATGTGATCAATCTGATCAAAATCCGTCAGGTCCATGGGCACCAGTGTTGCCGGCTCGCCGGTGATTTTCTGGATGTCGTCATCGAGCTCCTCAAGCGCACCGGTGGTCCTCGCAACCAATATGAGATGCGCGCCCTCGGTGGCGAAGCGCTTGGCTATGGCAGCGCCGATGCCGCGTGAAGCGCCGGTAACGAGCGCAATGCGGCCCTCTAGGCGTCCGGATGCGTCGGTCATGAATTTAGACCTGCTCGTCCAGTAGGCTCAAGAGATTGGGAATTTCCGTGGAATCCCGATCCGTCAGTTGGATCGGATACTCACCCGTGAAGCACGCGTCGCAATATTGTGGCTGCTCAGTATCTCGCATCGCGCCGCACACAGCCTGATAAAGCCCGTCGTTGCTGATGTAGGCGAGGCTGTCGACGCCGATATATTCGGCCATGCCGGGTACGTCGAAACGCGCGGCCAGCAATTCGTCGCGTTCCGGCGTGTCGATTCCATAGAAACATGAGTCGGTAATTGGTGGACTGGAAACCCGCATGTGAACTTCAGCCGCGCCGGCGCTACGGACCATTTCAACAATTTTGACTGATGTCGTGCCACGAACGATGGAATCGTCTACCAAGACGACCCGTTTTCCCTTTAATTGGGCTGCATTGGCGTTGTGTTTCAGCCTGACCCCCAGATGGCGGATCTGATCTTCGGGTTCGATAAATGTCCGTCCGACATAGTGATTGCGGATAATCCCCAAATCGAAAGGCGCACCGGCTTGTTCGGCAAAGCCAATGGCTGCGGGTACGCCCGAGTCGGGTACCGGCACGACAACGTCGGCATCCACATAGCTTTCACGTGCTAACTGGGCGCCGATGGCCTTGCGGATTTCATAGACATTGCGGTTTTCCATGACGCTGTCTGGTCGGGCGAAATAAATGTACTCAAAAATGCAGAACTTTTGCGGCTGTTTGGTAAACGGCTTAACGCTGTGCAGACCTTTTTCATCAATGATAATGATTTCCCCGGGCTCCACGTCGCGGATAAAATCCGCGCCAATGATATCCAAGGCGCAACTTTCAGATGTCAAAATGTGAGAATCCCCAAGGCGGCCCAACACGAGAGGCCGCACACCCATGGGGTCGCGCACACCGATCAGCTTTTTCTGTGTGATGGCGACCAGAGAGTAGGCCCCTTCGATGTGCGAAAGCGCATCGGCCAGGCGGTCGACGACGCGGCCATATTCGCTTTTTGCGATCAGGTGAATAATGGTTTCTGTGTCACTGGTTGACTGGAACAGACAACCCCGTTGGACCAAATCACGACGGACCGAATAGGCATTGGTCAAGTTGCCATTGTGACAAACCGCCAGGCCGCCAAATTTGAACTCGGCGAACAGTGGCTGCACGTTGCGAAGTGCCGTGTCGCCGCTGGTCGAATACCGAACATGCCCTATGGCGACTTCACCTTCCAACCGGTTCATCACCTTTTGCGAATTGAAGTGATCGCCGACGAGCCCCATTGCTCGATGGCTGTGAAATTGTTCGCCGTCATAGACGACGATACCGGCGGCTTCCTGGCCACGATGCTGAAGCGCGTGAAGGCCCAGCGCCGTATGGGCAGCTGCGTCGGGACTGTTGAAAATGCCAAACAGGCCGCATTCTTCCTTCAGCCGGTCATCGCCGACCCGTTCATTGCTTGCGGGGACAGCCGCACCTGGATGGTGACGATGGCCGAAGTTCGAAGGAGATTGGGGAAATCGCATCTGATTTTCCATGCTGCGCCGCCTGTAACTTAATGTTGGTTGGTGTTCCCGATCAACCGTTCCATATCCTGACGTTCGTTATTGTCGTATCCGTCGGGATTTTTCTTGGCGTCGGATTGCGGTGCCGGTGAAATCAAGTCGCGGACAACTTTACCCGAGTCCATCAATTCGCCTGCCTTCTTCTTCAGTTTTTTGGACGTGTCACTTTTCTTGCTGGCATACTTTTCCGGCAATTGGGCAATCAACAATTCGGCGCCCGGTTCGATCAACTGCATGGACCGGGCATTTTGCACCCATTCGGGCTGCTCATCCTTGGGCAATAGCAGTCCAAGGCCGATGTATCCGATGATGACGATCAAGGCGCCGCGCAAAATGCCGAACAAAAAGCCCAGCGCCCGATCCAGGGCATTCAGCGCGCTGTCTTTAACCCGGCTGGATATTGAGCGGGTCAACATGGAAAGCACTACCAAGGCGACAAGGAATATCAGGGTGCCGGCGGACAGGTCTGCCAGAAGTTCAGACCCGATGAACTGGCGCGCATAAGGTTGGGCAAAAGGGAAGCCATAGAATGTCGCGAAAATCGCGCCGATCCAGCCAGCGATGGAAAACACCTCGTGGACAAAACCGCGCGCATAAGCCAGTAATCCCGAGACCAGCAGGACCACGACGACACCGGCGTCGAACAGGTTGATCGGGAAATTTCCCAGTTCTTCCATCATCGTTCCGGACTAACTTCGTTGCGGCTCGACGGCCCGCATCATCGGGCCCTCGGTTTTGCCTTGCGCAGCGTTTTCAAACCTCTGGATGAGGTCGGCAAGGTGGTCAATTTCGATGATCGTCAACGCGGTGTCCGCACTGTCATTGCGTTTGCTTCCCGGCTTTCCTTTTCGTACCCGTGCCTTTGGTATGATTGCACGGCTAAAGCCCAGTTTTTCCGCTTCCTTGAGCCGCGCCTCGGTTTGCGATACGGCTCGGACCTCACCGGATAACCCGACCTCACCAAATACCACCGTTTCCGGCGGCAGGGGTGAGGCGGTAACCGATGAGACCAGCGCCGCGGCGACGGCCAAATCCGCTGCCGGTTCTGAAATTTTCAGGCCGCCAGCGACGTTCAGATACACCTCGGTTCCGCCCAGCGCAAGCCCGCAGCGCGCCTCCAGTACGGCCATGATCATCGCTAGGCGCCCAGAATCCCAACCGACCACGGCTCGGCGCGGTGTCGCCTGAGATGAGGGTGCGATTAAAGACTGGATTTCCACCAACATCGGGCGCGTGCCCTCCATGCCGGCGAACACCGAAGCGCCGCTGACATCGTCGCGGTGTTCGGACAAAAATAGCGCAGATGGATTGGGCACTTCGTGCAACCCGGTTTCGGTCATCTCAAAGACGCCGATTTCGTCGGCCGGGCCAAACCGGTTTTTGACGGACCGCAAAATTCGAAACTGATGGCTTGGGTCGCCCTCGAAATACAGCACCGTGTCGACCATGTGCTCAAGTACTCGGGGGCCGGCGATGGTGCCTTCCTTGGTGACGTGGCCGACCAATATGAGCGCGAAACCGGTGCGTTTCGCCAGCCGGATTAATTCCTGCGCCGAGGTGCGGACCTGCGAGACCGTGCCGGGCGCTGATTCCAGCGAATCGACGAACATGCATTGGATGGAATCGATGACCACCACATCGGGGGCATCCTTGCCTTCCAGCGTCGCCACGATATCGCGCACCGAGGTCGCCGCGGCCAGTCCGACCGGCGCCTCGGCCAGCCCCAGACGGCTGGCCCGCAGGCGGAGTTGATCAATCGCTTCCTCGCCGGATATATACGCACACCGCATGCCGGCCGACAGCGATGCCGCAACCTGCATCAACAGGGTCGATTTTCCAATCCCCGGATCACCGCCGACTAATGTCGCCGAACCTGGCACCAGCCCCCCGCCGGTGACCCGGTCAAACTCGGCATTTTTGCTGACGCGCCTGGGCGGTTGGGGTTCGGTGCCTTTGAGGCCGACAAATTCGATCTTGCGGCCCTTCTTCGCGCCCAGCCCCTTAGGCGCCGTCTCCGCCGCCTGTTCCTCGGCCAGCGAATTCCACGCATCGCAGGCCGGACATTGTCCGGACCACTTCGTCTGCGCCGCGCCGCATTCCTGGCAGACGTATAGGGACTTGGCTTTAGCCATGCGCCAATTAACCACTCTGCCGGTTTAAGACCAAGGGGAAAGCCATGTGTCCATTGGAACAATGACTTGCCGCATATTCTATGAGGGGATCAGAGGCGGAATGGACGTACGATTGCATATCGATTCGCCGAATATTGCCAATATCAAAGTGTGATTTAAGCCCTAATCGCCATTTTAATTGGCCCGGTGGTGCGGCCGTGGATGAATTGATCGAGGTAATCGTTGCCCGATTGATCGACATCATCGGGCGGGCCGGCCCAGATGATCTTGCCCTCATAGAGCATAGCGATGCGGTCACCAATTTTCTTGGCGCTGGCCATGTCGTGGGTGATGGTCAGCGCCGTGGCCCCGACGTTTTCGTTAACGTGAACGATCAATTTGTTGATCACGTCGGCCATGATCGGGTCGAGGCCCGTGGTCGGCTCATCGAAAAATATGATGGATGGGTCGATGGCGATGGCGCGGGCTAGGCCGACGCGCTTTTGCATGCCGCCCGACAGGTCCGCCGGCGACAGATCAGCGATATCGGGTTTGAGCCCAACCAAGGCCATTTTCTCCAGCGCAATGTCGCGGGCTTCATCGCGGCCGCAGCGTTTTTCCGCCAACAAACCGAAGGAAACGTTTTCCCAAACCGGCAGGCTATCAAAGAGCGCGGCGGCCTGAAACAGCATGCCGATCTGCATGTTCAGTTTTTCGCGCTCCCTCGGTGTCATATCCAACACATCGCGACCGTCGATCTCAATGGTGCCTTCATCGGGCGTTAAAAGGCCCAGGATGCATTTGATGGCGACCGACTTGCCAGTTCCTGATCCGCCAATAATGACGACGCTTTCCCCGACAGCGACGTCTAAGTTGACGCCGTCTAGCACAACCTTGTCGCCGAACGCTTTTTTGACGTTCTTCAAGCTGATTTTTGGGGGCGCGTCGGTCATCGGCCGGGCGCCCTATTTCGCGAAGAAGATTTCGGTGAGGATGTAATCGAAGCACAAGATCAAGATTGATGCCGAGACCACAGCGTTGGTGGTCGCCGCGCCGACGCCCTGGGCGCCGCCCTTCGAATTATAGCCGTGGTAACATCCCATTAGCGTGACGATAAAGCCGAACGCTGAGGCCTTGACCAAGCCGGAAATGACATCCGAAATCTCGAGAAAATTCCATGTGTTCTGTAGATAATTCGCCGGATTGAAGCCAAGTTTGTATACCGCCACCAGATAGCCGCCGAAGACCCCGATGATATCGGCGATGAACACCAAAAACGGCATCATCGTCACGCCGGCGATCAATCGGGGTGCTACCAGATACTTCATCGGGTTGGTGGAAAGCGTCGTCAACGCGTCGATCTGTTCGGTGACGCGCATGGTGCCGATCTCGGCGGCCATGGCGGCACCGATCCGCCCGGCGACCATCAGCCCGGCCAGGACAGGGCCCAGCTCGCGGGTAATGGAAAGCACGACGACATTGGCAATCGCGCCCTCGGCGGAAAACCGTGCAAATCCAGTATAACTTTGCAGTGCCAGGACCATGCCGGCGAACACCGCAGTCAGGCCGACCACCGGCAATGAGTAATAGCCGATCTCAATCATCTGGCGGCCGATAATGCGGAAATACCAAGGGGCCCGGAAACAATGCGAGGTGGCGCTAATCGTGAACAGCGACAATCGGCCGGCCGTTCCCATGAAGGCCAGGAAAACGCGGCCGATGCTTTGTAGGAACCCCAAGGTCATGGTCATGTGGGTGCCCCGGTATAAACCCGGTGATAGCGCCGTCCCAGATTGGTCAAAATCTCATATCCCATGGTGCCGGCACGCGCCGCGATGTCGTCAACCGGATTGCCCGGGCCGATCAGCTGAGCCCATTGGCCGGGCTGGCGCTTTTCTTCCGCGACGTTGGTAACATCAAGTGTGATCAAATCCATGGATACGCGACCTACCAGGGGAACCGATATGCCGTCAATGATGGCGCATGCGGCGTTGGAGAGCGAGCGCAAATAGCCATCCGCATAGCCTACGGCCAATGTGGCGATTACCGACGGTTTTTCAACGCTGTAGGCGGCACCATAGCCGACGCTGTCGCCGGGACCGGCATCTCGGAGTTGTTGAATGCGGGCGTTGAGCGTAATCACGTCGCGCATGGGATTCGGTTTTTCCGGGGTCGGATTGACACCGAAAAGAGCAACACCGGGCCGGGCCATATCAAAATGATAATCGGCGCCTAGGAATATCCCCGATGAATTAGCGAAACTGGCGATGCCCATGGGGAGAATGGCCCGAGCTTTGCGAAAGGCCGCCAACTGTTGGCCGTTTTGCGGTGATCCCGCTTCGTCTGCACTGGCCAGATGGCTCATGACGAACCGCACGTCCAATCCCTGAAGGCGCGCCGGGTCGTCTGCAATTTGTGTTAACTCTGCCGGTGGCAGGCCAAGACGCAGCATCCCCGTATCGACATGAATGTCGCAGGGGAGCGCGACGTCGGCACAAAAATATTTCCAGGTTGCAATCTCACCCAGCGAACCCAGAACGGGTACCAGCCGGTGTTCCTTGTAAGCGTCTAAGGCACTGGCCGCTAAACCGTTGAGAATATGAATTTCGACGTTGGGAAGCGCGGCGCGAAGTCTCACCCCCTCGCTCACATGGGCGACGAAGAATATTGTGCAGCCCGCCGCCGCCAATGCCGTGCCAACCTGCTCAGCGCCAAGTCCGTATCCGTCGGCCTTAATGACGGCCGCGGACGGTACGCCGTTCAGGGTCTTGAGGAGAATTTGATAATTGGCGCAAATCGCGTCCAGATCAATGCTCAGGACGGCGCCGGCCAAGTGTTCGGGAATGTCAGTTCCGATCATGAACCGGAGTAGGGATCATCCGCGTGGTGCTCGTCAAGGTCGCCAAAGCGGGTGTACTGGCCGTCGAACATCATTCTGACTGTACCGACGGGGCCGTGGCG
>Ga0209252_1002213_pt1 | contig 11824 bp, 16 predicted proteins | sample SaaInlV_135m_DNA_3_FD_184673 | JGI IMG/M metagenome (GOLD analysis project Ga0209252, IMG submission 184673) | Marine microbial communities from expanding oxygen minimum zones in the Saanich Inlet - Saanich Inlet SI074_LV_100m_DNA (SPAdes) (version 2) | ecosystem: Environmental > Aquatic >... | reverse complement strand
CTGGACTCAGTGCCCCTGGCTCCACAGCGGCCGGATTCGGGGAGGTGTTGCACAGTTGCCGAGCGATGCAACAGCAGTCATCGGCTGTTGGACTTGGGTGAAAAGGGTGTTTATCCTTCCTATACTTACACTTATACCTACATGTTTCTGAATTCCTTAACGCCCGGATGCTGATACCAGCGGCGAGGTCATGATGTATATAAAAGCAAGGATTGCGTCCGCTGGGATTCTATTTGTGCTTTTTCTAGTAGGCAGCGGACTCCTTTCCGTCAGTCCGCCGCTCTATAGTGATGATATTAATCCAGCAGAAATCCTGGATTCTTTCGATATTTCGGATTTAAACACGTCGTTTTCGCGCCTCCACTACCTCATCGCCATTGGCCCCGACCAGAAGGTCGTTGCCGCAATCAAGATGAGACTCGATTCGATCAACCCGCAGATTCGTTTCGCGGCAATTTATCTCCTCATACACATTGCAGGTGAAGCAGAAACTGTCCTGTTGCTTGAGGCCGCAAAAGATTCTGTGCCTGCTTTTCGGGCGATTGCTGGTGGCGCCCTAATTGGACTCGGGGAGAGATCAGCATTCCCGATTCTCATAGATGCCCTCATGTCCGATGACAATCTGCCGTATTCGGATCCGCCCAAGCCGATTCGTGTCTTTAGCCAGGAAACTCTGGAAGCCTATGTAGCAACGGAGTCAAGGCCGGCAGGCGCCGATGATTGGGCTGATTGGTGGACGGTCCACCAGGAGCGGTTGATGTGGTCAGATTCCCTGAAAAGATATGTTCTGCACTAGGCTGATCTCTGCACTATCTCTTGCGACGGTTGGGATAATGGGCGTGCTGCTGGTAGAGATCGTTCAGGCTCGCACGACGGTCAGAGTGGACGATGATGGTACCGTCGTGTTCTGGACACACGCCAAGTTGTGCGGCCCGGGGTTGAAAAGCTTACAAACCGCACTGGATCCAGGTTCTTTTGAGTCGAGCCTGGAAGTTATAGAGGAATCGCTTGAGGACGAGTGGAACCGTGCCGCTGGCGAACTGATGCCTTGTTCAAAACTCCGCTTCGACTTTAACTTACAGACCTCAGATCGCTGCGACACAGTAGCATCGCCTCAGGACAAAACCACTGCGCGCGGTATGTATTCGGATATGGTAGAAAAACACCCCGGCTGGGATACGTGGTATGTGGCTGATAACCGGCCCGGTATCTATACGCGGTCTTTTGTGCAGCGCACTGACTTAGGGTCTGATCAATTTGTCTACCTTGGGGGTAGTGAGAAGGTGGTGGATGGTAGCCCGATCCCCGCAAGAACCCTTCTTCATGAAACTATTCATTTAATGGGAATGCGCGATCGTTATGATGAAACTCACGACCCATCAGGTCGTGTGACGGGATACATTTGTCATCCTGGATGGGAGGGAACCGTAGGATGTGATGGAAGAAAGCTCAAGCGCGAGCAGTTTGAGGAACTGGTTGATAATGTCAGCAACTCACGTTTTGGTGAGGCAACCGAGGATTTTTTTGCGCGATCGTGCGCTGTCAGGCACATCGGCATGGACAGTTTCAATGTGCAAATGAAACCGCCAGTTGGGTTGAGTGCAAGGGATGCAAACGTATATGTAGGGGGACGTTTCACCGTTGCTGAGTACGCAGATTCCAGCAATAGGGTCAGTGGGGAAGGCGAGATGTACTTCATCAATATCTCTCCTGAGATTGAGGAGGCGCCACCTCATGAGCGCTGGCGACTTGTGGGCGTTAAGCCAGGATCATTTTCAATCAAAGGCAAACTGAAAAATCAATGCAATCTCGATGAGACTCCTGAGAACTGTAGAGTGGAGTTAGAGTTCGGTCTGGTGGGAGGGGCGCTTGATCAGCTTCATGACGTCAACGAATACACAAATCTCAAGTCGGGACTGGTTCAAGTCATTCCCCAGCACGTGGCACACATGACCTTGTGGCAGGCAGGATTCTACGATCCTTTCGAAACCGAGTTGGGCGGCGGGCACGGAAGTCGTATCGCGGAGTACTACATTGAATGGGAGTGGGGCGTCGGTTCTGGAATACTCCGGTTCGTTGACCCCGACAAGCACAGCGCACCCTCACCGTTTACACCTTCGCCCTAAGATATTTGGATACTAATACCCGACGCCTCATCTTGTAACTGGGGCTGGAATAAAGCGCGTCGGTCGATGGTGCGTGTTTGGCAGGATCAGGCGTACCGCCGAATTCCGCCTAAAGTTTGCCAGCGGCAACAAGGCCAGAGTAGTCGAGGAGCGGCCATCACTCGCAGAACGACGAGCGTCGATGACCTGGGCGGATCGCCTCAAGCGTGTTTTCAATATCGACATCAAGACCTGTAGCGAATGCACCGGGCCGGTAAAGATGATGGCCTGCATCGAAGACCCCAAGGTGATCAGGCAGATCCTCGATCACCTTGGGCAAAAAGCCCAAACCAGTGAGTCCGTTGTCTTACCAGAAAACCGGGCGCCACCAGTTGGACTGACCCATGGGCAGTTCGGAGGAGAAGTCTTAAAATGACCGGTTTCATCAAGGATGCTGCGCTCAGGCCAGCGTTTACCAGGTGATGAACTAGACCAGGCAGTAAGTGCCGTTGGCAGGATCTCGGATTACCACAGTGGGCATACTGTCCCAGCTATACCAGTCGGTAACCTCACCCCAAGGGGATTTGCCGATTTTTGGCAGGTGTTTCGCTTTCAGTTGGGTGTCCATCATCGCGTATTTCAGACCCAGGCCGATGTTGTTCAGCTGTCGGCCGTCGAGCAGCTGCGACTAAGGAAGTTACCCTGTGACCTACACTCCCCTCCTGATCCACTGTAGTCCAATCATGTCCAACTAAATCCAGCACTTTAGACGGTAACTTTGACGGTAACTATTTGGGGATGGCGTAACTTACTTCAATGATTCAATAACTTACCAGCCAGTTCGAGTCCTTCCGGGCCCACCATTTTTCATCCATCATATCAATCACTTGGAGACTCTCGTCTCCTTGTGTCTTCTCGTTGTTATCAGCGGTGGAGCCAAAGTGGAGCCGACCTTCAATTGAAGAGACGGCATCGACTAAATTCTCCGGTGCAAGATGCGCATAACGCTCGGTCATCTTGATGGTGCTATGGCCTAGAAGGTCTCTTACCTCAAGTAAAGGTCTTCCGGCCATTACCAGCCGATGCAACAGCAGTCATCGGCTGTTGGAGTTTGGTGAAAAGGGCGTTTATCCTTCCTATACTCTCCAGCTTGCGGACCTCGACATCCAGGTTCTCCCTGGTAGCAGCTTCAAGCAAGTCTCCTGCCCGATCCGGGTCGCGCATGGTGGCATAAACCTGGTCCCCATTGCGTGCAAAAGCCAGCGCTCCCTCCAGCCCAAAGCCGCTGCTGCATCCTGTAATAACTACGACGGACATATTTTTTCCTCCACGGGTGATATCAGAAGCCAACCTTATCAGGAATTCTGACCTTTCGGTCAACCCGCCGACTGATTGAATTGTCCCCAGAACCAGGGTGCGTATATATGGGTTAATCCAGGTGCTTATGCAGGCGGGCGTCCTGGTCCCGAAAATGGTTAACAAACCAGGTTTCAAGAAACTCTCCAAGCCGCACTTCATCCAACGACTCACTGCGATCAAATTCATCCATGAACTCGCAAATCTCATCTAGCAGGATTTCATGATCATCCTTGTGTTTCCCGTATTCGTCATAGCGGCGGGCCTTCATTATGGTTTCTTCCAGGGCAAAATGGGATGCAATTTTGGCGTAAACCTCCCCCAAAAATTTTTGTACGGTAGCCCTGGCTTCGGCATCGGTATAATGCTGATATAACTCGTTTATCAGTCCGATGAGCTCTTCATGCTCCTGATCTACCGATGGAATTCCAAGTTTGAATTCCTCTTTCCATTGAATCAATGCCATGATATCTACCCCTGTCCGGGCGAAACCGCCGGTCTACAGAAACGTGAAACCTCCTGTTGTAGCGTTAAAATCCACGACAAAGTTCTGCTCTGCCCGCAGGTGAATCTCCTCGCGATGTTCGTAGTCGTAGCCAGTGCTGCGATTACTATCCCGTAACCGTGCAACCAATACGTAACTCCCCTCTTCAACTGGAAAACTCTGAAATACGGTAGATTCACCATCCCCCGAGAATCCGGATGGCGGCAAGCTGTCCTCAAACAGGACCTGCCCGTCGAGCACGACCTCTATGTATAGAGGCACCCGCCCGCGGGGACAACTCTCAGTGCGTCGCATATTTTCCGCCAGTTCAGCCATCTCTTCCAATGTCAGCTTCACACACTCAGATATATGTTTCCCTGCATGACTGAAATTCACCTTGATAAGCGCCATACCCGGTTCAAGATTTTGCCACTGCGGCGTCGTTGAAAAGTACACCACTACACCGGCAAACGCGCCATACAGAACGAACTGCAGTACAAATCGAAATGCTTTAGCCATCGGCAAATCCCTTCTCTTCTGTCACAGGCTTTGCCTGTTGTGCAAGATCGAGTTCCAAAAGGTGTTTCCTGAATTCTTCGGCCTCAGCAGCCAGTCGTTTGGTTTCGGTAATACCACATCGACAAGTTTTTATTCGATCTCGTGGTGTACGATTCCGCAAATACGGATCCCGCGTCCGATTGATACGTTGATCCGTCCATCTCATACCAAGGCGGTAGTGACAATCGATTTCCCGACAGGCAGCAAACAGTATGCCACTGGCATACCGACGGCTGATTATATAGTCCATGAATGGCGGTGGCAGCATTCCGATACAGGGAAGACTGATTACGGCCGCATCACTACGATTCTCGAGAAATGTCACATCGGGGCCGCCATCACAGGTAAACACAAGCATGGTCCCAGGCCCCGTGAGTTTCTCCGCCTGCTCGAGGACCCGACTCTTGAGTTGTTCAAGCGTATGGTCCGGTAACTCTATTCCGGCACTGGCATTACCCGTCCGACGAAATGGTGTTGCGGTGGGACAAGCACCCATGCAGATGCCACAGCTGGTACACACGTTTGGATTAACCACCGCCTGCTGCTCGTAATTGAGCCCGTCGGTTCGCGGAGCCAGATCAACGGCACTGGTAGGACAATCTGAAACGCAGCGACCGCAACCATTGCAATTCTCAAGATTGACCTCGGCAACCTGTTTCTTTTTTGCCGGCGGCAACCAGGGCAGCACTCCCATCAGTATCGTGCCACCAATGATGAACCCCCACAGCATCATGCTCGAATAATGATCACGAAGTGGATATATAAACAGGTAGAACCAGTCGATACCGATCGTCGCGGGAACCTCATCAAGATTAGCCCTGCCCTGGCTTACCGCGGGAGACAGAAACGAAACTGCCAGCAACATCGCAAAGGTGCCGGCAGCTAAACCGATGGGCGGATTGACCTTTGGCTTTGTCTGGCGCTGAATGTGAATCCACATTCCGAACAACAGCAGTAGCGGCGCAGCTATATGTATAAAAATCAGTAAGGTGAAAAATCGGCTGCTGAGAGTGGATTCATTCAGAAAATCCCGTGATATGGGCTTACCGAAGATGCCGAGGGCATCAAACCATTCCGCGGTACCGACGGCGACATACTGTGCCAGCTTATCCCATACCATCCAGTAGCCACTTATGCCGCTGGCATAAATCAGCCAGAGCAGCGCGACACCCGTGACCCACGCAAACCAGCGCTTACCCCGAAAACGATCCATCACAAATTCCCGCAAAACGTGCAGGAATACGACGATGATCATGGCATCTGAGGCATAACGATGCAGGCTGCGCATAACACCGCCGATGTACCATTGCTCGTGTGTCAGGCGCTCAACTGAATCATAGGCATCGAAAATACCCGTATCAAAAAAGATATACAGATAAATGCCGGTAACAACGACAATCCAGTAGAAGAACCAGCCCAGGGCCCCCAACTGTAAAAGTGGGTTCCATTGCGGCGTAAAAGCGGCATCAAAGCCCCTTTCTATATACTCAAACCCAGTTCGAAGCTGCTTACGCACACTGATTTCCTTCGGAACCCCAGACCAGGGGTTTCTTGTTATTGTTGGGCATTAAACTACCAGCTTAAACTATTCATGAAGGCGGACAAGCAAATCATACTTTCTTTTTTATTTCAAAGAGATACGTTTATTCCTGAAGATATCCAGAGGTAACAGATTGTCCTATCCGAAGTTACACTGCAGCTGACTTCACATTTCGCCCGATCCTTCTCAAACCATAGCTACGGCTATGCTTTTTCGAACGATCAACCGAACTACTTTGCCAGCTACAATGCAAATCTCGAATCCTTCATAAATAATTCGGGCTACGCAGACGGATTGGTTTCGTGTTCGCGCCAACTTTTGATAACAAAGAACGCGATAGAAAACAGGCATATCAACCCGACGCCAATGGAAACAAACAGGGAGTAATCAAAATAGTATTTCCCGCTGGAAGGATCGTAGACCGTACAAAATAATTTTATGCCATTCATCCAGTCACTTAATTTTCCTGCATCTGGCTGCTCCCCAAAAACCAGTTCTTTTAACGGTTCAACAATGGCCGGGGGTTCGAAAGACTGTCCATAGACCTGTCGGTATACTTTGCCTTGCGCATCCAGGACGGTTGTCTGCGCCAGGTGATCGAACCCGGACGCCGACGGGGTATAGAAAAAACCCAGATCCCCGGTAATACGCTCTATGTTCTCTGTGTCGCCACTAAGAAAAGTCCAGCCATCGAAATTCACACCGCGCTCGATGGCGAAAAAACGCATCATTTCAGGAGTATCCACCTCAACATCAAAACCGACGGTAACGACTGAAAATGCGTCCTTGCCAACGGCGTCCCTCGCGACATCCACAACCTTGACGAGATTCGCAGTCATCATCGGGCACGTATGGTGACAGCTGGTGAAAATAAAATTGACCAGTAGCGGTTTCCCGAGATATTCCGAAAAGTGAACAGGTTGCCTGTTCTGGTCCAGGAATTCGTACTCACCTGCCTGGCTACCAATGGCTTGTTGGCTTAATTCCAGGGCCCGGGCTTGCTGAGCGCTCAGATCTGCAGCCTGTCCGGTACCGTGGGTTACGCCGTCACCATACCCCGGGAGAGAGAAAGAGAGACAGACGAGAAAAGTAAGCGGTACAACAGATGTTTTCAACGTATCCACACATCGATAATACACGCAAACAACAACAGTGTTAGTTGCAACAATGAAGCATGAAAGTTTTTACGTGCAGACTCGATTCCCGGTTTACGCACCAGTTTATATCCGGTTAGCAGGAAGTAACCGCCCCCAGCGGTCGCCCCTGCAAGATATACCCAGCCCATACCATAGAATATTGGCAGCAGTGAGACGAGTACGAGCACAAGCGTATGTGCAAATATCACCCATGCCGTCACCGATTCACTGGCGACGGCCGGCAGCATCGGTACCCCTGCGTCCCGATACTCCTTTGCGTAGACATAGGCGAGGCTCCAAAAGTGTGGCGGCGTCCACAGGAACAGGACTACGGCCAACAGTATTGGGGCTGGTGTGAGTGTCGGATTGACGGCCGCTGCACCTGCCAGCACCGCAAAGCTTCCGGACAGACCACCGACCACGATATTTAGCCAGGTCCGGCGTTTGAGCCAAACCGTGTATACCACGCCATAGGTAAAGGCACCCAAAAACACAAAGAGACCCGCCACAACGTTCGTCGCGACGCTCGCTGCCAGCACGGAAACCAGCAGCATAATTCCAATAATGCTTAACCAGTAGCTGCCGACCTCAAACTGCCCGGTAACAAACGGGCGATCACGGGTACGTTTCATCCCGGAATCAAGTTCACGTTCAAAATACTGATTGAAGGCCCCCGCGCTGGCTGAAGACGCCAGCACGGCAAGCGCGAACACGATAATCTGCCACGCCCGCAGCCCTGCACCCGGCGCAATGGCAAGGCCAGCGAGGGCGCTAAGCATGATGGCAACGCCAATACGAAGCTTGAATACCGAAACCAGGTTTTTGGTCGTGGGGCTCATGCCGGTCTGTGTCCGTTCGGCCAGGGCCTAGCGTAGAGGCCAGACCTCTGCGAGATACTTCCAGTTAACGAAGTAATAAAGCACGAACACCGTAAAGAAGACCGTAACCAGGGCAACAGTACCGGGTATAGAAACAGACTTGGCACTGCCGTAGGTGGAAGCGGCTACTGTAGGCACTTCGAGAACAGCTTCATCGTCACCGATCTTCCTGCCAAACAATATCGAACCCACCACGACGACAACGTAGATTAGGCCACCCACAGCAGCCAGTATCGCACTTAGGCCGTTCAACCCCAGCATCAGAAATGCGGTGCCCGGGAAGTCAAAACTGAAGGTTGCATCCGCAAACGTGATGTCCCAATGGCGACGGGCCACACCCAGCGTGCCGGCACCCATCATAAAGAATGATATTCCGGCCACGCCAATTCCAAATACGTAGGGCTGTATTTTCGCCAGGGGTTTCAACACCAGTTCACGCCTGAATATTAGTGGCACCAGCAAGTAGGTGACGGCCATAAATGTCAGGGTAGTACCGGCTACAACCGTGGCGTGGAAATGACCCGGCACGTACAGGGTGTTGTGCATAATCAGGTTAATTTGCTCCGCACCCATAACGACGCCTGAAATACCACCGAGGAATCCGAACATAACCAACGACATGAACATACCGGAAAATGCGGGGTTCCCCCACGGGGCTTTTCTGATCCATTCGAACAGTCCCCGGGTATAACCCCGAGCCCGTTGCGCAGCCTCAATTGAACCCGGCACGGTCATACCGTGAATCATGCTCCCCAGGACTGCCAGGTACATCGCATAACTCGTATTGAATATTTTCCATTCAGAGCTTAGCCCGGGCTCGGCAAGCAAGTGATGCGCACTCGCGAGCTGCAGGAACAGGATATACATCAGGAACGCCATACGGCTGACCTTCTCTGAAAGGGTCCTGGCACCGAGAAGCAATGCCGCAATAAGGTACCAAATGGAAACATGTGCAGCGACATTAATCTGCTGGGATGAATGCCCCATGGCCCACCAGATGGTCTTGTACATCAGCGTATCAATATCTCCAATCAGACCCATTGACCAAAGCAAGGTAGGAATCAGGATGATGGCCCCTGATGCAATGGTAAAGACGGCGATGATCGCGGCTGTCGTGGCACCAAATGTGACAAGTGGTACTGACCCTTCGTAGGTCTTTTCCGCGCGCGCAACCACCAGCGTACCGAAAAACACGAAGCAGCCAATCAACGCACCGACCGCAAACAGGATAAATCCAAGGTAAAAATGCGGCGCGGCCTTCATCGGCACATAGGAGGTAAACATGACGCTGGAATTACCTTGCAGGACCGCGATATTGGCCATTACCGCACCTACCAGCATCATTGCAAATCCAGCCCACGCCCACCTCGGAGTGGCAAGTCGCGAGTTCAGCAGGATGGCAGAGGCAAAATAAAGTACCGCGATCTCGAAGAAGATAATCCAGACGATCAATACATCCAGACCATGGCCAGTTAAGGCGAGATAGAACCAATCTGCCGGCAGCAAGTGGACCGCGGGCCATCTTGTCAGCGCGACCAGTAGGCCGAAAAAACCACCCACAGCGAGAAACACCACCGCAACCACAGCGTTCGCCTTTATAAGACGTTCTGCATTAAGGTCAATCTTTAAACCGGTTGAAGGACAAGTTCGAAAATTCGTTGTTGTCGTCATAATATTGTTCCCTATTCGACCACGTACATTTTGCTGAGCATCATGTGGTGACCTATGCCGCAAAATTCGTTACAAAGAATGCCGTATTCACCGGACTGATCTGGCGTTACCGTCACGATCATGTCGTATCCCGGGTGAATCTGCAGATTGACGTTGACCGGCTGCAGTGAAAATCCGTGCTGCCAATCGGTGGATGAGAGATGCAAGCGATATGTCTGGTCTTTCTCGAGTTCCAGTATCGGCCAGAACTGCCATAACCGGGCAATCAGGTAGACGTCGCTCCCTGGGGGCGGATGAACGACGGGAAATCCGGACTCCTCCCGTACCGTGTACTGATCCACCATTTCCGTGGTCTTCTCAATAAAATCTTCAGCAGAAATTCGGTAAGCCTCGTTGGAAAGGTTCTGCTCTCCGGCTCCATGCCAGTAAATCATCATAAAAAACATCACCAGCCCCCAACAGAAGGCGACGATGATCCAGATCAGCTCAACCTTTGCGATTGGCTCCTTCCACCAGATACGTTCACTCGGCGGTGTAATAGACATGATTTCCTCTCTTATTTGGCGATCGGGATGTTGACGATTTCCATTACTCCCCAGATTATGTAGAACACCGTCGGGATAACGACCCCGAGGAACAGGAGAAGGAAGGGGTTGTCCAGCACACGCTGCATCACAGGGATGCGCTCGGACTCGTCTGCTTCTGGAGGGCTGGTCGTGGACTGATCAGGACTATCCGGCATGGTTCGTCTCCCGTGATTTGTGTTGATTATCGAAAGCCGCAAAGTGCGGACCGATGCAACATTTATACTAGCGGGGGTCGTTCAAGAGAGCATTGATCTCGATCAATTGGGAACCAATACACGGACGATGTAGAAACTGAATGATCCCAGGCCGAGGAGAATGAAGAAAAAAACAAGCTCGCGCCGAGCGAAAGGCTGGCCACGCAGGTGTTCGACCCTACTCAGAATCCAATCAGACCCGAAATAGATCGCAACGCAAGAAAAAATGAATAGTACAGTTTGCATTTGGGTTTCCGCGAGCGCGTTCACTCATGAGCGCAGTATCAGGAAGGAGAAGCATAGTTCGGACTGGAAAAATCCGCTTGATCCAGGTCAACCTCCCGAATTCCATAAGGCAGGTGTTTACGTATCCCTTATTGATCTGGGTCAATCTACTCCTGCGTGAAATAGGGCACGCTACGGACAGGTGTAGTGAGTTACGTGCGGTAATCAATGAAAACTATAAAGGGCACCAGCCTTGTCACCCTGGCCATCGTCGCAATGGCCCCAATATCTGTACTTAATGCGGCGAGCAGTAAACCGACAGATCAATCTCTCGAGATCGAGGAAATTCTCGTGGTGGGCGCGCGTCTTTCCAGGCCTATACAAGATGTAGTCGGCAGCGTCGATGTCATCGAACGTGACCAGCTGCTGCAGTCATTGAGCTTCAGGATGTCCGATCTCGTGCGGTATACACCCGGCGTTAGCGTCGGAGTCGCCGACACCCGGTTCGGAGAATCAGATTTTACGATCAGGGGTTTGACGGGTAATCGCGTACTCACCCTGGTGGACGGCATCCCGCAGCCAGACCAGTTTAATGTCGGATCTTTCTCGCATGCCGGACAGAACTATTTTTCACCGGATGCAATATCCCGTGTCGAAATCCTGAAGGGACCGGCATCAACCCTGTTCGGTAGTGATGCACTTGGCGGCGTTGTCGCTGTCATCACGCGTGAGCCTGAGGAATTATTGCTCGGCAGCAACACCGGCTCAGAGTTTTCAACCATATATTCCGGCGCCGACGATTCCCTTATGTTGAATGCCTCGCTTGCCGCAAAAAAAGATCGCACTACGGCAATGGCATTGTTGTCACGCCTGGACGGTACCAGTATCTACCACAGTAACACCGATCCCGGCGATCTCCAGGAGCGGACACGAAACAGCGGCCTGTTCAAGGTTAATCACACGAAGTATAGGAAGTATAAAGCGTATTTAATGGAAAAAGAGAGGGGATGAAAAGTCTGGTTGCAGTCTGTTTGCAGCCGAATAGTTAATGTATTGCATCCGATTTATCCTTGAGTCCTTAAAATTCGGT
>Ga0209252_1002203_pt1 | contig 11851 bp, 14 predicted proteins | sample SaaInlV_135m_DNA_3_FD_184673 | JGI IMG/M metagenome (GOLD analysis project Ga0209252, IMG submission 184673) | Marine microbial communities from expanding oxygen minimum zones in the Saanich Inlet - Saanich Inlet SI074_LV_100m_DNA (SPAdes) (version 2) | ecosystem: Environmental > Aquatic >... | reverse complement strand
TGAAGCCCGCGCCGTGTTGACGCACTGGGCAGAGAAATAGCGGCAGCAGAAAAGAAAAGCCGGCGATGTCGCCGGCTTTTCACAAGAATACGAACTCTAGGGGTTGTTACTCGGCGGCTTTCGCCAAGTCCTTTCCGACAGCTTTGTCGTAATCTTCCATCATCCAGTGAGAAATTTCGCCAACTGTAAACCTGTGTTGGTCAATTTCGCCTACTGGTGTTACCTCAGCCGCCGTGCCGGTCAAAAAAACCTCACTCGCGTTTGCCAGTTCGTCGGGCATTATTGCTCGCTCAATAACCTCTATGCCGCGCGCCTTCGCCAATTCAATAACGGTCCGCCGTGTAATCCCATCGAGAAAGCAGTCCGGCGTTGGCGTGTGCAATTTGCCATCGTCAAATACCAAGAAAATATTGGCGCCAGTCGCTTCGGCAATTTGGCCGCGCCAGTCGAGCATTAACGCGTCATCATAGCCTTCGGCTTCGGCTTGATGTTTTGACATGGTGCAAATCATATAAAGCCCTGCGGCCTTTGAACTGACAGGTGCCGTTTCCGGCGCGGGCCTTTTCCAATCGCTGGTTTTTAGACGAATGCCTTTCATACGGGCTTCCGGAGAAAAGTAGGATGGCCATGCCCATGCAGCGATCGCCAGGTGGATCGTGTTTTGTTGGGCGGAGACTCCCATCATTTCGCTGCCGCGCCATGCGACAGGGCGAATGTACCCGTCAACAATGCCGTTTAATTCACAGACCTCATTGCACGCCGCATCGATTTCCTCAATCGAGTAGGGAATTTCAAAACCCAAAATTTTGGCCGAATTGACGAGGCGCTCAGTGTGTTCGCGGAGCTTAAATATGTTGCCGCTGTAGGAGCGTTCACCTTCGAAGACGCATGACGCATAATGAAGTCCGTGGGTTAGTACATGGACGTCGGCGTCTTTCCAGGGTTTGGTTTCTCCGTCGTACCAAATGATGCCGTCGCGGTCATCGAATGCGTTGCTATCCATTGCGATATTCTTTCGTTTGCCGACTCGTCTACCAAAGGTTCTTGCGTTTCGTATCATTCACAGGCATATATGTCAATAACACTGACGTATTTTTGATCATCCATGCTTCCTGATGCTATCCATGAGGTGGCAGATTGAGGACGACACTCTAATGGCAGGCGATCAATCCGACGAAATTGCGGCACCGACAGACATCCACTTGGGGGATGAGGCATTGCGCCGGGCGATGGAACTTTTGTTCTTTGCTTATCGCGATTTTACCGGTGAGGCGGATCAAATCCTTGCAGATTTTGGATTTGGCCGCGCCCATCATCGGACAATTTACTTTATCGGACGCAATCCACGAATATCAGTCAGCGAGCTGCTCGAAATATTGAAGATCACCAAACAAAGCCTTGCTCGCGTCCTGGGCCAATTGATCGACGAAGGATATGTAGGGCAGCATACGGATGTGGTTGACCGCCGCCGCCGTTTGCTGGAATTAACAGTTAAAGGTCATCATTTAGAGAAACGATTAACTGAAAAACAAAGTCGCCGTATTGCTGAAGCTTACCAGGCGGCCGGTGCCAGTTCCGTCAGCGGTTTTTGCCAAGTCCTACTGAGTATTATTGATGAAAGCGACCGCCATCGCGTGGCGGTTCAAGAACGCGCAGGTGATGGTTCGACCAATCAAAGGCGTTTCGGATGATGCCGTCTGTAGCCGACATGGCACATATTCTGGTCGTTGACGATGATGACCGTCTGCGGGACTTGTTGGTCAAATATTTATCTGAGAACGATTATTTGGTGAGCGGTGCCCGCAATGCAGCCGATGCGCGGGCAAAGCTTAAGGGGCTGACATTTGATCTTATCGTGCTTGATCTAATGATGCCGGGGGAAAGCGGGTTGGAATTTGCAAATGACTTCCGGCAGACTAATTCCACTCCCATTCTCATGCTGACGGCTATGAATGAAACAGGTGACAGAATTCGAGGCCTTGAACACGGCGCTGACGACTATCTCGGGAAGCCATTTGAGCCACGGGAATTGGTTTTGCGCATCGAAAATATTCTTAAGAGATTACCGGACCGGAACCCTTTGCCTTTGGAAATACGCCTCGGCGATGTCTTGTTTAGGCCGGTGCGTGGCGAGTTGGAAATATCCGGCCGGGCGATTCGCTTGACGGATATCGAAGCGGCTTTATTGGGGGCCTTGGCAGAGCGATCCGGAGAGATACTCAATCGAGACGAATTGATCAATCTGACGGGGACTAGCGGCGGTGGGCGTGCTATCGATGTCCAAGTTACCCGTTTACGCCGGAAAATCGAACGTGATCCTAAATTGCCTCGCTATCTTCAGACGGTACGTGGCAAGGGATACGTTTTGATGCCGGATTGACAAGAGCGTTCGTATTATGGCCTCGCGCATAAAGAAAATTTTGCCGAAAAGCCTTCTTGGGCGCTCACTCATGATCATTGTGACGCCGCTTCTGCTCCTGCAGGTGATCTCTGGCATCATTTTCTTCGAGACCCATTGGGACAAAGTGACGTTGCGACTAGCGCGTAGCGTCGCTGGTGACGTTGCCGCTGTGATCAGTTTGATGCGAGAGAACCCGCGTTCACCAGAACGCGGGTGGATATTCGATATCGCGTCTTCGAATATGCAATTGGTAGTCACGATGCGAGACAAGGCGGTTTTACCCAATACACCGCTTGTCGCCGACGGGCTAATGCCGCGAATGTTAATCCGGGCCATGCGGGAATATGTTGGCAAACCCTTCCAGATAGATACCGAAAGCCTTCGTCGACACGTCGTTATTGACGTCCAGCTTGCTGACGGCGTGCTACACGTTGTGACGTCGCGAAAGCGCTTATTTAGCTCAACGGCATACGTTTTCGTCATTTGGATGGTGGGAACTTCACTCATTCTATTTGCCGTTGCGACAGTCTTTATGCGAAATCAGGTTAAACCGATCCGTCGATTGGCTATGGCGGCGGATAACTTTGGCAAAGGCCGGGATGTCTGGAACTTCAAACCCGAAGGTGCATCTGAGGTGCGCCGCGCCGCTTCGGCATTTCTTGCCATGCGGGACCGGATCGTTCGCCAAATCAGGCAACGTACCGAAATGCTCGCCGGCGTTTCACACGATCTGCGGACACCATTAACAAGGATGCGTCTTCAATTGGAAATGTTGAGCGATGAGTCGGCCAGTGATTTAAAGGCCGATGTTGCAGAAATGGAGCACATGCTTGAAGGATATCTGGCATTTGCGCGAGGTGAAGGTGCGGAGCAACCAATTCCTACAAACCTTGGCCAGTTATTGGGGGAGGTGGCGGAACAAGGGCGCCGAAAAAGCGGGCTGGTCGACCTGCATGTTGAAAGCGAACTGATATTACCACTTCGTACGACGGAGTTTAAGCGGTGCCTGACGAACCTGGTCGATAATGCAATCAGGTATGGTGATCATGTGACCATTCGCGCAGGTGAGCGGAATAATGCGGTTGAGATCACGATTGATGATGATGGGCCTGGAATTCCGGAAGATTGCTGCGATGATGTGCTGAAGCCTTTCTACCGAGTTGAGGAGTCCCGTAACCCTGTCACTGGTGGCGTCGGCCTGGGATTAACTATTGCCACGGATGTCGTTCGTGGCCATGGCGGCGAAATTGATCTTTCCGATTCTCCTAATGGCGGACTGCGAGTGCGGCTGCGAATACCAGTTTGATGATAGAATCGTTGTTTTTCTTGCGGTTGTTCATTGAATGGATAGCTCACCCCGGCTGAGGTGCCGCCAATTCGCTGGAATCAAATCTCGGTTTCACTTATGATACGGCATATGGCTTTGGGTGTAGGCCCGATTTGCCGTATGTATGGCTTTGGCTAAAGCTTTGGGTTTGATTCAGGCCAATTCGGTATGTTTCAAGACATAGTGGCGCTTAGCGACAAAAGGAATGGTGGTGAGGATACTTTTAGCAGACGATCACGCTCTTTTTCGCGAGGGCATGAAGCATATCCTGGCGCAGTTGGACAACATCGATGAGATCGTTGAAGCTGATAGTTACACTCAAGCGTTAGAAATCATCGGCGACGATACGAACTTTGGACTTGCCTTAGTCGATTTGGCGATGCCCGGTTTGGATAACTTTTCCGGACTTCAGACGCTATGCCGGGAAATTGGTGATACTCCGGTGGTTGTCGTCTCCGCGATGGAAGGTGGGAGCGAAATTCGCCAAGCCATGGATTGCGACGCTTCAGGGTACATCCCCAAAACTTTGGATAGCAATGTCGTCATTAGTGCATTGCAGTTGGTATTTTCAGGCGGCGTTTATTTACCACCAAATTTGCTGAGTGCCGAGAATACCGATATGCGAGGACGGCGCGCGGGTAGCCGCACGGGGAGTTCGGGCAATGCACGTCTGACTCCACGCCAAGGCGACGTGCTGGACCTCATGGCCAAAGGATATTCAAATAAAGAAATTGCCCGCAAACTGAATTTAGCCGAAGGCACGGTCAAGCTTCATGTAACTGCACTGTTGAAGGCGCTTGAGGTGAGCAACCGAACCCAAGCCGTGATCAAGGCGTCATCACTTGGCTTAACGACGACAGGAAATGGTGTATAAATTCGCCTCAAACCTGAGGTTAATATAACCGACCGCCATTCGGGACTTTGATGTCGGTGCCGATGAGAACGACCTCACCATCCTCGTCAGGAAACCCTAGAACCAATACTTCGGATATAAATTTGCCGATCTGACGTGGCGGGAAATTTATTACGGCAGCCACCTGACGGCCAGATAGAGAGTCCAGATCGTAGTGATGAGTAATTTGTGCGGAGGTCTTTTTTTCTCCAATCTTTGGGCCGAAATCGATCCACATCTTGATAGCCGGTTTACGTGCCTCCGGAAAAACCTCCGTTCGGATAATTGTGCCCACGCGGATGTCAGTTTTCATGAATTCATCAAAGGAAATATCCATCGCGAAGCTCCTGCAAAGCCCGTTGTCAATTGGCAAAGGATGGCATGCGTTCGCAAGGCGGGCAAACGAAAGGCCGCGTCCGAAGGAACGCGGCCTTGTCGCTAAAAATAGTCGTGGACTTACTTTTTCTGCTTTTTGATTTTCGCGGCTTGGACATGAATTTCTTCGAGGGATTCGGCAATCCGGCCACTGATGGCTTTCGAAGTGTCGGCGTTGGATTTGGCGACGAGTTCGGCCATTTCTTTCATGTTGCCTAGCGCTTTTTCGAAGGATACTTTAAAAAGTTCAGCCTGTTTAGCCGTTACGTCTTCAATGCCTTCGGATTTGCTGATGTCGGTCAACGCTTCCGTCGTGCCTTTGAGTGTTTCCTGCAAAATTTCGTTTTGACGAGTGGCCAAGGCCTGAACACCTTCTACGGCCGCTTGGTTGGCGGCAGTCAGGGCTTCGATGTTCTTGCGTTGCGCTTCGACCAGCGAATCGACGTCCATTTCCGGCAATTTGTACGCACCGGCGAATTTGGCGAATTGATCAGCCATTTTCGACGGGTCGCAATCGGTCATGAATTTGGTCATGTCGACATTCATGAATGGGTTCGTGGGGGTCATCTTATTTCTCCAAATGTATGAGGCGGCGTTGCGCCATTGTTTGAATCCGGGGCTACATTGAATAATAATGTTGCAATGCAGCATTTAAAGAATATGCGCTTTTACAGGAGATGCGTCAATATAAATTGTGCAACGCACAAAAATTTTTTGCGCATGCGAAATAAACTGAAATTTAAAGTCCGAGAACTTATGCGGTAGGTCCTGACGACTTGGGGGCATCACAACTATCGCAAATTTTTACCAACTGTTCAGCTTTCGTGAGGCCTCGGTCAATTGCCGCCATGGTCGCTGACATATCGGTGCTGTCGTCACCAAACCATACCCGCAGACCATTCGCGTAGATCAACGATAGCCCTTTAATTTTCACAACCCCGCGCCAGCCCGACGATGTGATGCCCACCGCCTCCAGCATCAGCGCCATCGAGCAATGAAGCCGAATTGCCCGGCGGACACTCTCCAACGGGTCGGAGAGAATTTCGGGAACAATTTTTGCCAACCCGGATTTATAAGGCGCAAGGGCATCAAGACGGCACATCAAAACATCAAAAAGCTGATCCTTGCGCGACTCACTATCATCGCCGTCATCTTCGAAGCCTTTAAGTACAGCGGCATCTACATCTCGCGATAGGCCTGAGAGGACAGATGATTTATTTGGAAATTCGCGCAAGCAATCCGTCAGTGATACACCAGCGGACGCCGCAATGTCCGTCATCGTAACCAATGACCACGGCTTATTTTCCACACATTCAAATGTGGTGGTGATCAATTGTTTTCGGGTGTCATTCGATGAGGCGGATTTTTGTCGTGCCATAGCTTAAAAATACCCTGAAATGAATTGGAGGCATCATAGCATATGGCGCGCAAACCGGGGAAGTGAGGCAAGTACCGAAAGGCTAACCCGCTAACTCTTTTGAGCGTTTTGTGGCGGCGGCTATCGCTTTCGTCATCAACGGTTGCCATCCGGCATCGGACATCAAAATTTTTAAGGCCTCTGCCGTCGTGCCGCCCGGACTGGTAACGTTTTGTCGCAGCGTTGCAGGCGAATCCTCGGATTGGCGCATCAATTCACCGGAGCCAGCGACGGTTGAGCGTGCAAGCTGCGCCGACAATTCTGCCGGCAACCCTGCATCGATGCCGGCTTGGGTCATGCATTCCGTCAAAAGGAATACGTAGGCAGGGCCACCACCTGATAGCGCGGTCACGGCATCAATCAGTTCTTCATCGTCCACCCAGGCAACTTCGCTGACACTTTCCAACAAATCACTACAGGTCTTGCGCTGCGACAGTGTGACATTGGCATTTGCAGAGATGACGGTGATACCCCGCCTGACCGCTGCCGGCGTGTTCGGCATGGCGCGCACGATCGCGGCCGTGGTACCGAGCTTTTGCTCGAAGTAGGAAATTGTCTTTCCGGCGGCAATTGAAAGGTATGCCGTATTTGGGCCCACGTACTTGCTGAATTCCGGTGCTACAGCGTCCATCATTTGCGGTTTGACCGCGAAAATAACAATGCCAGGATCAAAATCGTCGGAAAGGTCGGCTTGCGACGCAACTGCGCCAATTCCTCGTTCGCGCATTTCCGCGGCGACAGTGTCGTTCGGTTCTATAACAAATATATTTTTTGCCTTGAGGCCTTTTTCGAGCCAGCCCTCAAGCATGGCGCCACCCATTTTTCCGCAACCAACAAGAAGCAGGGGGCGGTCCATGGTGCTGCTAAGCCTCGCCTACTGTGTCGATCATCGCCGCCTCGATGGCGTCCGGCGCTTGCTTGCCACCCCAAATTACGTACTGGAATGCCGGGTAAAAGCGCTCACATTCTAGTAACGCGGTTTCGACCATGTCTTCGGTCTGTTCAACCGCTAGCGATTGCTGGCCACGCAACGGTAGCGTGGCGCGGAACATTGGTAAACCTTCGTCGGTCCAGACCCCAAAATGTCCAAGCCAAAGTTTTTCATTCACCATGGCTAGAAGTTCTTGAACCCGTGGCAATTGATCTTCGGATACACGCATATCAAAAGCACAGGTAAAATGGATCGCTTCCATTTCATCGTTCCAGGCGAAATACAGACTGTAATCACACCAACTTCCAGGAACCTGCACAGCCATTTCTTCATTGCTACGACGATCAAACGTCCACTCATTGAACTCAACAAGTTGTTCAACGATGTCGATGGGGTGATGCGTGTTGGTTTCGCTTGCGGCATCTAGGCTGGTCATGCCCACTCCTCCTTTGCCGGCGGCAATTCTCGAAGTGCGGACCGTTTTCGGCAGTTGCACAATATATAGCTAAACCCGCTAGATATTGTGTTTCCATCCTCGGTCTGTACTAGGTGTAGCCTAGCCTCAAGCGCGATTCACGTGCAAGCGGGAAATTACGACAAGTCGTGAATATTTGTGGATAAAGCGTGTCAATGAAGCCTGGGCCAGTTCGGCGGGCGTCATTTGTTGAAACAACGCCTGCCAAAGCTATGCGCCGGTAAGTCGCATTGGAGTTACTTTTTTGGTTTGGTTTGGGAGGTTTTGGTATTTGCGGCCTTTTTCCTCGGCGCTGTGCGTGGGCGTTTGGAGGAAGTCGCTTTTTCCAGGACTGAAAGTCGTTTCGCCAATCGATCTTGCTCGGCACGAGCTTCGGCGGCCATGGCTTTGACCGCGTCGAACTCTTCACGCGACACCATATCAGCGTCGGCCAATATTCGATCGACCCTTTGGCGGACAAGGCTTTCGATTTCATCCTTCACGCCGACAAGCGTTGATACGGCACCGTTCGCCACCCGGGCGAGGTCATCAAATATTTTGTTCGAAGTTTGCATGATCAAATTCCTGCGTTAACCGCGGTGATCACATTATGGATTGGTGACTTGATACTGACAACTGCTGACCTTGCCGGGCCTTGAGGTGGGGCCTATAAGGGCTGAAATTCGATTGCGCAATTGTCCTCAACGAGGAATGCCATGTATGTCATCACCGGCGGTGCCGGTTTTATCGGTTCGAACATTGCCTGGGGCCTGGAAAACAAAGGTTTAGGGCCTCTTGTCATTGTTGATCGCAATGGCGGTGAGAAATGGCGCAATCTGGAAAAACGCGAAATTTCTGCGACGATTGAGCCCGAAAATCTGTTCGCTTTTTTGGATGACAATGCTGATGCGGTGACAGCGGTCATTCATATGGGCGCGATTTCAGCGACCACGGAAACCGACGCCGGCCTCATCAAACGCAATAATTTCGATTTGTCCTGTCAAATCTGGAACTGGTGTGCGGCCAATCGTGTCCGGCTCATTTATGCATCGTCGGCGGCGACGTATGGCGACGGGTCAAAAGGCTTTGATGATGATCCGTCAACTAATGCATTACGAAAATTGCAGCCGCTCAATCTTTACGGGCGAAGCAAACATCTGTTTGATCGGAAGATATTGAGGAATTTGGGCGACGCGAATTCGCAGCCACCACAGTGGGCCGGTTTAAAATTCTTTAATGTTTATGGCCCGCACGAAGTCCATAAAGACCGCATGAGCAGTGTTGTTTCACAGGTTTATCCGCGCGCCCGTGCAGGCGATGCGGCAGTGCTTTTTAAGTCTCATCACCCTGATTATGCGGACGGGGGGCAACTGCGTGACTTTATTTGGGTGGGGGATTGCGTAGATATCGTGCTGTGGCTCCTGGACAATCCTACTGTCAATGGTCTGTTTAACTGCGGGACCGGGAAAGCCCGAAGTTTTGCCGATCTGGCCAGCGCCGTGTACCGGGCATTGGGTCGCGAACCGATGATTACTTTTGTCGATACACCACTCGATATTCGCGACAAATACCAATATTTCACCGAAGCAAAAATGGAACGTTTGCGCCGTGCAGGATACGATAAACCGATGACTGAATTGGAAGACGGGGTTGCGCAATACGTCAATGGCTATCTCGATACGTCAGACCCTTACCGATAGGCACGGTGTATTTCCAACATGCTTTTAGCCATTCCTTTTCCAAGCATCGACCCGATATTAGTTTCTTTCGGCCCTTTCGTGGTGCGCTGGTACGCATTGGCATACATTGCCGGCCTAGTCATCGGTTGGCGGCTTTTGCGCCGCCGCGCTGCCGCGTCGCAAGAAGATATCAACGAGGAACATATTGATGATTTACTCGTATGGACGACGCTAGGCGTTATTATTGGCGGCCGCGTTGGCTATATTTTATTTTATAATTTCAGCTACTACGCTGCTCATCCATCGGAAATTCTGGCGGTCTGGCGCGGCGGCATGGCCTTCCATGGCGGGCTTCTTGGAGTGGCGGTTGCGGGATGGATTTTCTGTCGGCGCCGTGGCCTCAAACCGATGGTGGTCGGTGATCTGATGGCTTGCGCTGCACCTGTCGGATTGTTCTTCGGGCGGATTGCGAATTTTATCAACGGTGAATTATTTGGTCGGGTCACTGATGTACCTTGGGCGGTGGTGTTCCCACGCGGTGGCCCAGAACCGCGCCATGCGAGCCAAATTTACGAGGCAATTCTTGAGGGCGCCGTCCTGTTTATCATTCTCAATCTGATGTGGCGTTCAGAAAATATCCGCAATCGTCCGGGCGTTCTCACAGGCGTATTTATCGCCGGTTATGCCGTTGCTCGCGGAATTGTCGAAATGTTCCGCCAACCGGACGCACATCTGGGGTTCTTGGCACTCGGTGGTACCATGGGACAATGGCTCTCTTTGCCGATGTTTCTAATCGGCGCTGGCTTCATCGTTTGGGGTTGGCGGCGGGGTTGAAGAGGAAGCGTTGATGGCCGGGCTGCTTGATCACATCCGCCGACGCATCCAACTCGAAGGGCCGATGAGTGTCGCCGAGTACATGCATTTGTGTTTGGCCCACCCGGAACATGGCTACTATCGCAATCGTGATCCCTTTGGCGAAGGCGGCGATTTCATCACTGCACCTGAAATATCGCAAATGTTTGGGGAATTGGTTGGGCTTTGGGCCGTTGCGGTATGGGAATCTCTTGGCGCGCCCAATCCGGTTCAACTGGTAGAGTTGGGGCCTGGCCGCGGGACACTGATGAGCGATGCGCTTCGTGCCGCAAATCAGGCACCAGCATTTCTGGATGCACTGAAGGTCAACTTCATTGAGACGAGCCCTATCTTAGGGGAAACGCAAGCCGCCGCCTTGTCAGAATTCGGACCATCCTGGCATGAAGATCTTACAAGTCTGGCTGCCGGACCCGCCATTTTTATCGCCAATGAGTTTTTTGATGCCCTGCCAATTCGGCAATTCGAGCGCAGTGCAGCGGGTTGGCAGGAGCGATTAATCGGTGCTGACAGCAATGGTGATTTGCAATTTCAACTGTCACCGCCCCAACACACTAATCCGTACATACCATCGACATTGGAAACATTGCCTGGCGGAGCAGTCTTCGAGATCAATACGGCGGCACAAGGCATGGTTGGTGAAATGACATCCCGAATTGTTGGCGAAGGCGGTGCCGCGCTGATTATCGACTATGGGTATGTGGAAGGATCGAACGTCGACACACTGCAAGCCGTTAAGGAGCATGCATATCACAATGTGCTGCAAGCCCCGGGCGATGCGGATATCACCGCACATGTGGATTTTTCAGCTATTTCAATGGCGGCCTTGGATGGTGGCGCACAGATTTATGGGCCTGTTGGGCAAGGGAATTTCCTCAGATCTCTGGGCATACGCGAACGTGCCCAGCAGTTGTCGGCGAACGCGTCTGAGCGTCAGGCCGCAGATATCGGCTCTGCTCTGAACAGGTTGACCGCGCCGGATTCAATGGGCGATTTATTCAAAGTGATGGCATTGACCTCAAGTGGTGGCCCAATGCCACCGGGGTTTGAATAATCTGCCACCGATTAGGTTTTCAAATTCGGGTCAGGAGCCCATAATCCGACAATGATTACTGCCGATAATCTTTCCGGAACTCTTACTTTACGCCATGGTTTTTTCACGCGGGATGGCGGCGTTAGCGAGGGAATTTTTTCTTCGCTAAATTGCGGATATGGGTCCGGTGATGATGCAAAGAATGTGCGCCAAAACCGCGAAAACGCCATGTCCCGAATTTCCAGCACGGCGGACGTGCTGACGACTGCCTATCAAGTGCATTCGTCAGAAGTTGCCGTCGTTGAAAAGCTTTGGTCAATCGACAATCGGCCACAAGTGGATGCTTTGGTTACTCAAGTGCCTGGCATTGCTTTGGGTATCATGACCGCCGATTGCGCGCCGGTTCTGTTCGCCGATGCCGAAGCCGGTGTAATAGGTGCGGCCCATGCCGGCTGGAAAGGGGCACTGGGTG
>Ga0209252_1002200_pt1 | contig 11854 bp, 10 predicted proteins | sample SaaInlV_135m_DNA_3_FD_184673 | JGI IMG/M metagenome (GOLD analysis project Ga0209252, IMG submission 184673) | Marine microbial communities from expanding oxygen minimum zones in the Saanich Inlet - Saanich Inlet SI074_LV_100m_DNA (SPAdes) (version 2) | ecosystem: Environmental > Aquatic >... | reverse complement strand
ACCCATACTATCTTTTGTATTAAATTTTTTCATGCATTCTCCTTCTTGATTATAATACATACCGCCATCAGTTAATACTCCATCAACATCAGTAATTACGAGTTTAATTTTTTTTAATTTCAATTTGAGTTCTAAATCCATGATAATTATGTAAAAATGGTTATAATAAAGACTATTAAAAAATATTTGTGAAAGCTATTTGCATTATTCCAGCAAGAGGAGGTTCAAAAGGAGTTAAAAAGAAAAATATTAAAAAAATTAATGGAAAACCATTACTAGGTCATGTAATACAATCTACAAAAAAATCAAAAATTTTTGAACATGTGATTGTATCAACAGAAGATGATGAAATTGCAAAAATTGCTAAAAAATTTGGTGCAGAAGTACCATTTAGAAGACCAAAAAAATTAGCATCGGATTATGCACCAATGGATAAGGTTTTGTTACATGCAGTACAAGAATTATATAAATTAAATTATAAATTTGATGTATTCGTATGGCGAGATGCAACAACACCATTTATCAAATCTGAAGATATTAGAAATTCAATACAATTACTAGAGAAAAAGAAAGTTCCAATAGTTAGCGGTGTTTATCGCCAACATCTAAACCCTTATTTCAATATTGTAGAAACAAAATCTAACGGTTTCTTGAAATTATGTAAACCATTAAAAACGAAAGCACGTTCTAGGCAGGAAGCACCTCCAGTTTTTCAATTAAATGGATTATATGTCTATGATGCAAAAAAATTTTTAAAAATTAAAAAAACGGATCTTTCAAAAACCTTGCCATATGAAATTCCAGTAGAAAATGGATTAATGATAGATACAAAATTTGAATTTGAAATTGCAAAAATGATTTTAGAAAAAAATAAAAAAAATTAATATTTATTCATTGATTTGTTTATTATCTTCATTTAATGATTTTAGATATCCTTCATTCTGTATGTAGTTTTTATTAATATCAAGTAAATCAGGGGATTTGTTAATTACATCTAAAACATCATCTAATAAAATTGGCTGTTTCTTCACTGAAAGTATAATTTTTTTTAAAAATAAAAAATCATTTGTTCTATCCAACGTACATCTAATATGAGATAAATTTTTTTTGTTAGTGATATTATAAAGTTTAAATTTTTTTTCATTATTATATATATAAGGCGTAACATGTTCTCTCTCAGATAATTTTTTTGCATTTTTCCATGCATTTTCTAGCGTTTCAAATGAAAAAACTTCTACAGCATAACCTTGAGGAAATGTCGGAGGGTGGTCTGTTGAAATATAATCATAGTTATTTTCAGTAAATTTTTGAATTGCCATATCAATAATTTTTGGATCTACTAAAGGATTATCAGACGTAATTCTAACAATGGTAGTTAATTTGAAGTCTTTGGCACATTGATAATATCTATCAAGAACGTCATTTTCTGAACCTCTAAAAAAATTAATATCATTTTTTGAGGCATAATTTACAATAGCATTATCCAATTTTTTTGTAGTTGTTGCAATAATTAATTTATTAATTTTTTTTGAAAAATTAAGTTGATTAATTACAAAATCAAGTATAGGCTTATTTTTTATTTTTAGCATTACTTTTTCAGGATACCTAGAAGAATTCATTCTTGCTTGAACAATACATCCAATCATAATTCTAATACTATTCCCAGTTTAATTAATTATAAGATTTTTTATCAGTAGCATTTTTTTCTTTGATAAGATAGAGAATTATAAATAATATCAAAAATACATCTGAAAAATGACTAAAAAAATATTGTTTTGGTTTGGTTCTGATTTTACACATTTTTGTTTAGCAAATTATCTTGAAAAAATGATTGATGCAGAATATTTTGCCATTATAGACATTACAAATAAACCAAAATCATTTTTTGAAAACCAAAAACTTGTTAAATTTAAAAAAATATGGTTTTTCCATGATCATATATCAAAAAAAAATGAAAAAATAGATTTAGAATATTTGCACGGTATTGAAAAAAAATTCAATATAGATATTTGGAAATTAGCATTAAATGAAAGATTATTTTTTAATTTTTATGATTTTCATAAATTTACTTCTAATGAAATTTTATCAATTGATGAACAAGCATGTAAATTATTTGAAAAAATTATTGATGAAATTAAACCTGATTTTTTTATTAGCAAACAACCTGCACTTCATCATCTAGAATTATTTTACCAAATGTGTCGTGCTAAAGAGGTAAAAGTCTTAATGTTGAACAATAGTAATTTTGGAACTAAATCAATAATTGTGGAAGATATTACTAAATTTGATAATAATCCAAGTCTAGATAACTTTAAACCAGTAAATAAAACATTTGAAGAAAATAGACATTTACAAAAAGAACTTAAAAAAAATATAGATGTAAATTTAATCACTAAAAATAGATCATCCTCATATTTGAAATCTGCATTAAAATTTTTATCTGAAAAAAACATTAATCAAGAAACTAACTATAATTATTTTGGTCGAACAAAATTCAAAGTTTTAAAATCAGAATTAAAATATAATATAAAATTAAAAATTCGTAAAAATTTTATTAATAAAAAACTTACACTTAATCCAAATTTAAGAACAAAATTTATTTTTTTCCCAATGTCTTTAGATATGGAACGTTCTACACTTATTGATGCTCCGTATCATACAAATCAAATAGAAGTAATTCGTTCGATAGCAAAATCCATACCAGCCAATCAGAAATTATATGTTAAAGAACATCCAAGTCAATATTTACGTGGATGGAGAAAAATATCAGATTATAATAGCATAATGAAAATACCAAATGTTGTTCTAATACATCCAGAGTTTTCTTCAGAAAAATTATATCAAAAATGTTCGTTAGTTATTACAATTAGCGGTACTGCAGGATTTGAAGCTGCATTATATGAAAAACCATCAATAATATTAAATCAACTTAGATATTCAATTCTCCCATCTGTTCACAAATTGAAATCTTTTGAAGAATTACCATCACTTATCAACAACAGTATTGAAACTAAAGTCAACATAGACGATATTAACAGATATGTAAAATTACTTGAGTCTGTAACTATAGAATTCAATTGGTTAGAATTTCAACAAAAATTTCAAAAAGAATTTTATTTTAACGACACTTTTCGTGATGCGGAAATATCAGAATCTAAATTAAAAAAATTTCTTGAACAGAATAAAAATATTTTAGAACAACTTGCAAAAGACCATGTTAAAAAAATGAATGAATTAGAAAATAATAGTAATTGTTAAAACCATTTGCTTAATTATAAAAAGAATGAAAAAAAATATCATAATAGTTGATAATGGTGTAAATATTAATGAATTTGAAAAAGAAATTAAGAAAAAATCACATATTATGATTTATACTTTAGATTATGATATTCACAAAATTTTAGAAAAAAGAAAAATTTCACATAGTCTTGCAGAAGAAGTTCTTACGAATGAAGATTTTGAAAAAATAGATTTACTATCAATAGATGTTATCAAAAACTGTTTTGAAAAATACCGGAATTCATTAAAAGTTAAAGATATTTTTCTACCAGAATTAATTGAACATGAATTTCTTACATATTCGTTAACACAGTTTCTTAAACCATATATGATTTTAAAGATTATTGAGAATAATGATGTTGAAAATATTTTAGACTTTACAAATTACGATGATTTCATAAAAAAAATAATCAAAAAAAGCAAAATTAAGCATAAAAATTTTCCAGTTAAAAAAAATTCTAAATTATATCATGATACAATTCAATTCACTTTAAAGATTGGAAATATTCCACTACATATTGAATTAAGTAGAAAAACATTTTCTAAAATTAAAAAAATAGTTCAAATAAGTATTGATAAAATTTTTAGATTAAGTCCAAATGAAAATATCAAACAAAACATTTTATTAGTAAATTTTGATCCATTGCAATATCAAAATCTCTTAATGGAGTTAAGTAATAAAAAAATGAATTATATGTTATTAAATACAAGAAAACCAGCAATTACAAATAAAAAATCTATGGAAATTATAAGTAAAACTGGTTCAAAAATTATTGATCTAAATAAATTTTCAAAATTGATAAAAAAAGAACATACAGGTGAAGAAGAAGAATTAAGAAAAAATATGTCAGAAATTTTCTCTGATGATAAATATTTTGAAGACATATTTTCTATCAACGGTATTTCCTTTTGGTATTGTATGAAAAATTCATTTAGAATCACTTTTGTTACTAGATTTATTGAGTCTCTTGAAAGAATTCATTTATTAAATAAATTTTTTGAGTTGTATGATATTTCAACAATTTTTGTTTGGGTAGATGTAGGTCAAGAAGAAAAAGAATGTATTCTAGTTGGGAAGAAATTTGATATTAATTCTATAATGTTGCAACATGGTAGAATACAAACTTCGAAAAAATGGGATAAATTTGCTAGATTTTTGGGGCAATTTCCTTCTCCATTACTAAGCGATAAACAAATTGTATGGGGGAGAATAAGTAAAAAATATGCTTTGAGTTACAATCATTCTGAAGAAAATATCATCATAGGTGGAAGTCCACGCCACGATCAATTTTTCAATTATTCTTCAAAAAAACAAAATGAAGGATTCATTTTATTAGCAACAACTGGTACAATGTTTCTTTCAGCAGATTCATGTACAGCGTCTTCTCAAATAAAATATGATGAATATATTAAAGAAATTCATCGAATTGTTAAATTGTTACCAGGGAAAAAACTTGTAATTAAATCACATCCTAGTCAAATTTTAAGAAAATTTGTACAAGAAATAATTAATGAAATAGATCCTACAATAAGTATAATTGAAACTATGGATAATGTGGAATTATTTAGTAATTGTGAATTGTTGATAACATTCAACAATTCAACTACTACTTTAGAAGCAATGTCAGTTAAAACACCAGTAATATCTTTACAAACAGATAGATGGGCAGAAGAAGAAGATATTGCTCAAAGTGATGCAATCATCAGTATTGCAAAGATTTCTGAATGCGAAGATACCATTAAAAAAGTACTTTATAACACACAGTTTAGAGATGAATTATTAAAAAAAAGCAATGAATTCTTGTCCCAATATATGAGCAACAATGGCAATGCATCTGAAAATATTGTCAATATTTTAAAGATGCAACAAAAAAAATGATACAGTTACAATGTTTACCTAAAATTTAGATAAAAATAAGAACATTAAAAAATAATTCAAAAGAAGAAAAACTAATTGTCATCAAAATATGTTGTTTTAGGATTGAATTATGGCGGTCATGATACTTCTGCTTGTTTGATGATTAATGGAAAATTAATTGCTGCATGTGAAGAAGAAAGATTCAATAAAAAAAAGCATACAAGAGAGTTTCCAATAAACGCAATAAATGATTGTTTAAAACAAGCAAATTTATCGATTCACGAAATACATGAGATCACACTTTCATATGATCCAAAATTACTCAAAATAGATAACTTTGAAAATTTGATTGGTCCTACAAGAAGTAGATTTAAAATTCATGATTTAGAAAAACTTCAAAATTTAAGAAAACAAGATTTTGATCTTGAAAATTTTGTACGAGATGAGTTAAAATTTTCTGGAAAAGTTACTTCACATTTACATCATTTATGTCATTTAGCTAGTTGTTATTATCCAAGTGGATTTGCTGAATCATTAATTATTAGTCATGATGGCATTGGAGAAGTTGATTGCTCTCTAATGGGTGTGGCATCTAATGGAACAATTTCTATTTTTCATCAGGGAAATCAATGGCCAAATTCACTAGGATTGTTATATGCAGCAATTACAGAATATCTTGGATGGAGATACAGTAGTGATGAAGGTATTGTAATGGGTTTAGCTCCATTTGGAGATGATACTCAATCAATAAATTCAGGTGAACAAACATATCAAGAAATTTTTCAAAAAATAATATATCCCATAAATGATTTTGATTATGAAATTGATAAAACATGGATTGCATTTCATGAGATACGAGATAAATGGGTAAGCGATAAATTTATCAAAACATTTGGCCCAAAAAGAATACCAGAAGAGGAAGTTAAAGAATATCATAAACATGTTGCATGTGCACTACAAAATAGATTGGAAGAAATAATTTTATTACAATTAAAAAAATATAAAGAAAAATTTAAAATGAAAAAACTTTGTTTTGCTGGAGGTATAGCTCTCAATTGTTCTTTGAATGGAAAAATTTTAGAAAGCAAATTGTTTGATGAAATTTTTATTCAACCAGCTAGTGGAGATAATGGTACTGCAATAGGAGCATGCTATTTATCTACAAAAAATGCCATTCCAGATCTTAAAACTTCCAGATCTGATAACTATTACATTGGTTCCAAATTTACCAATGAGGAAATACAAAATGCTTTGGAGGTAAAGAAGGTAGATTTCTTTAAACCAGAAAATCTAGAGAAATATGTCGCAAAAACATTAAACCAACAAAAAATAATTGGGTGGTTTCAAGGTGGAGCTGAATTTGGTCCAAGGGCATTAGGCAATCGCAGTATTTTGACTGCTCCATTTCCAAAAGAAATGAAAGATATTCTTAATTCAAGAGTAAAATTTAGAGAAGAGTTTAGACCTTTTGCACCTGCAATTTTGTCTGAATTTGCTAATGAATATTTTGATATTAATCAATCTAGTCCTCACATGCTAATTGCAGTCAATGTGAAAGCTAAAAAAATATCAGAAATACCAGCAGTAGTCCATATTGATAATTCTGCTCGAGTTCAAACTGTGGATAAATCTAATAATCCAAAATTTAGAAAGTTAATCGAATCATTTTATGAAGAGACTGATTGTCCTGTACTTTTAAACACGTCATTTAATGTAAAAGGGCAACCAATTGTAAATTCTCCGGAAGATGCAATAAATTGTTTCTTATCAACAAATATAGATATTCTAGCAATTGGAGATTTTGTAGCAGTAAAAGAACAACAATAAAAATTGCAAAATATTATGAATAGTTATAATTGATGTTTATATGTGGAAAAAATATTCATGAAGCCAAATTTTTTTATTGTTGGAGGAACAAAATCAGCGACCACAAATATTTCATATTATCTGAATGAATATTCCAAAGTTTTTGTTTCAGAATTAAATGAACCATATTATTATTGTAGATTTGATGTGCCAAAAACATTTAACAGAGAATCAATGATAACTGATAAAAAAAAATATTTAGATTTATTCAAAAAGGCAACAAATCATCAAGCAATAGGGGAAGCAACATCAGTATACTTACATTGTCCACATGCTGCTGCAGAAATTAAAAAAGATAATCCAGAGTCTAAAATAATTATAGTAATAAGAAATCCCATCGATAAGTGTTATTCTAGTTATTTTTCATATAAGTTCATGAATTTAGATAATAGAAGTTTTAGTGAAAAAATAGATATTTTTGAAAAACAGATTGAAAATGATGAATTTTATATTTTTAATTTTATCGAACAAGGGTTTTTTTCAAAACATATTAAAAAATATCAAAATGTTTTTTCACCTGATAAAATTAAGATTATATATTTTGAAGAATATATTAAAAATGTCCCTTCACATATTGATTCTATCTTAAAATTTCTAGACATATCTGAAAAAATTGAATTAACACTTCAACCAAAAAATTCTTTCAGAATTCCCAAAAATAAAATAACAGAAGCATTACTCAATAGTTCAAAATTTCGAAATTTATCTACTAAAATCATTCCTACAGTTCAAAGACAAAAAATAGGGGAAAAATTTTTTGTGAAACAAACAAAAATTCCAGAAATGTCACAGAATGAAAGAAAAAGACTAAAAAAAATCTATGAATCAGAATATGAAAAGTTAACAACAATGTTAGGTAAAAAACCACCTTGGAAAGATTTTCTCTAAAAAATATTTTTAGTTTAAGATATTCTCTAGTTTTTTAATAAATTAAGAATTCTTTACTTAAATATTATTTTAGACTAAAAATTGTATTAATACTATAAATTATGATTTTAAAATAATTATTTTATTGTCTAAATTTGAATTCTCCATAAAATTTAAAATTGATCCAAAAATAATGTTTGAAAATATAATTGATTTTGAATATTATCCAAATTTTATGAAACAGATTCAAAATGTGAAAATTATTAAAAAATCAGAAAACGAGATCATCACTGAAGAAACAATAATATTAAAATCATTAATTAAAAAAGAAATCGTACAACAAACAATACATCAAATCAAAGAAAATAAAATTCACTCTGAAATTATTTCAGGCATAGCTAAAAATTCAATTATTGATATAATTTTAGATAAATCTGAAGAAGAAACTAATGTAAATGTGAAAATTGAATTAAAGTTAGGATTTAAAGGAAGAATTTTTGAGCCACTAATTAAAAAATACTTGAAAATGTATGTTGTCGGGATTTTAAGAAAAATAAATACAAGAATTTTAGAGAAAAATTGAAATTAGATAAAATGTTTTTAATAGTTAGTAATTAAAAATGAATACGTTTCCAAAAATTATGAATTGGGGTAACATCCAGAAATCAGCAAATGATTTTCAAAATAAAACTCCATTTAATTTTAGTTTTTTAGAAAATGTGTTTGAAAAATCATTCTATGATAGTCTTTTTGACTCATACCCCAAATTAGATAAAACATGGTATAGAATTGAAGATCCTGATAAATCAACATATAGGAAATTTTGGTTTGGAGGTAAAAAGCAAGTGGTAGATAAATTAGGAGATGATAATGAATTTAGTGAATCTTGGAATACTTTTCATAGGTATATTCATTCAGTGGAATTTGAAGATAATTTTTCAAAATTTATTGGAGTTCCAGGATTAAAAACAAAACATTTTACATTTGCAAACCTAAAGAGAGGAGGATTTCAATACACCCATGCACACAATATTAGTCCAAGTACACTAACAATGTTTTTTTATTTTGTAAAAAATTGGAAACAAGGCGATCCTGGTTGTACGTATTTTGCATCAGGTGAAGAAGATTCAGATATTTTAGTGGAGCCATATAATTTGGATAATACTATGACATTATTTCGTGATGCTGATAATGCATATCATGGTGTAAGATACATAGAAAAAGACATTGAAAGAAGATCTGTTTGTGTAATTATGGAAAGATATGATGAAGAAAAAGGATGGGATTCTGATAGATTTTTAAAAACAGATCATTTGATGTAATAAAAAACAGGATTTCATTGATTAGAATGAAAATCTAATGTATTAAAAAATACATCATGTTAAAAAAAATTAATTTAGAAAATCCCATTCTAAAATTTGATCTTTTAGAATATTTTTTTTAGTTGTCATTCCAATCACTTCATCAAAAAATCTAGGTTGAATGCCACTACCAGGTCTTCGTACATCAATCATATCTTTTGTAATCTTTGTTCCTTTTGAAATATTTGTTATTGCAACAATACTGACTCTATTTGTTTGACGATTTTTCATTTCTGATTCTGTAGGTAATTTTTCTCCAGTTCCAAATGATTTTTGAATATTTTTTATTGAAGATAATAATTCTGAAAATTCATTTTTTGTTAAAGCATGAACATCATCAGAACTGGGAGTATTACGTTCATCTTTAAAATGTCTTTCAATGATGTTTGCTCCCATTGCTACTGATGTGAGAGTGGAAGTTAGTCCAATAGTATGATCTGAAAATCCAACAGGAATTTGAAATTCTTGTTTCATGGTAGATATTGCTTTTAAATTTAATTCATCAATATTGGATGGATAATTTGAAACACAGTGCATTAGAATTAATTTATCATTATTAGATTCAATAATGGAATTAACAGAATTTTCAACTTCTTCTAAACTACACATTCCAGTTGATAAAATAATAGGCTTGCCTGTTGAAACAACTTCTTTCAATAATGGAATATGACATGCCAAATCTGAACCAATTTTAATTATTGGAACATCCAATTCATCAATAGTTTTAAGATCATCAATATGACTAGGTGCAGTAAAAATTACTTGTCCCATATCTTTCGCATAATCAACAACCTGTTTCTGAAGGATTTTTGATAATTCAAACTTTTTAAAGACATCATATTGAGAAACTTTTCCAGTTGCCTCCATATCAAAAAAATTATTTTTGATTGTAATAGTATCTGCCTCTAATGTTTGAAATTTTATTGCATCAACATGAATATCACTAATTGAATCAATCAGTCTTTTTGCTTCTTCTAAATTTTGAAATGATCCTCCAATCTCAGCTATTGAATAACATGGGAATCCATCACCTACCCATTTATTTAATAATTTAACATTTTTCATAAAACTCATTCAGAGGGTAAATAAATAAATTTAATGTATGAAGATCAACTTACATAGAAAATGTGGTTAATTAATTCATGAAAGTAGCAATTCATCAACCAAATTATTTACCATATGTAGGATTTTTTCACAAACTTAGTTTAGCAGATACTTTCGTAATTATGGATGATACTCAATATGATAAAAAATTTACAAATAGAAACAAAATAAAGGTACCAGGAAATTGGATTTGGTTAACAGTACCAATAAATAAAAAACATAAGTTTGTAGCAAACAAAATTGTTGAAATTAATAATGAAGAAAATTGGCAATCGGATCATTTCGAAAAAATTAATCGTTCATATTCAAATTCTGAATTTTTTAAAAAAAATTACAAGACATTTTTTGAAAAAATATATTCAAAAAAATGGGATCATCTTTTTACATTAAATTATGAATTAATAATTCAATTAATTGATTGGTTAGATATAAAAATTGAAGTAATTAAAGAATCAGAATTAAATATCAATGGTAATTCAACAGATAGATTAGTAAACATATCTAAAAAAATCGGTGCAGAAACTTATGTTTCAGGAATAGGCGGTAAAGAATACATGAATAAAAAAATGTTTGAAACAAATAATATTAAAATTGAATATCAAAATTTTAAATGTCCTATCTACAAGCAAGTTTTTAATTCAGAATTCATTCCAAATTTATCAATAATTGATTTACTTTTTAACATTGGTCCCAAAAGTTTATCAAAATTAAAACAAAACGAGGATAAAAAATGAAAATTTTATTTCTTGTAGATGGAAGTTTAAAAATTGGTATGGGTCATATCTATAGATCATTAAATCTGGCTAATGAAATTAAAGAGAAGAATGAGATAGTTTTCATAACTAGAGAAAAATTATCTTTTAAAAATTTTAAAAAATATTATAAAACATTTTTTGTGGAAAAAAATAATATTCTAAAAGAAAAAAACATAATAGAAAAAATAAATCCAGATTTAATAATTATTGATAAACTTAAAGAGAGAAATATTACAATAAATAATATAAAAAAAATTTGTGAAAATATTTTATTAATAGATTACACTAAAAAAAATATAAGAAACAAATTTCATGGAGTTACAATACTTTATCCTGAAACAGGATTTTCGTCACAAAATGAAAATAATTTCAAATATACAATAATTAATAAAGAATTTTCAAAAAATACTACTACTAAAACTGAAAAAATTGCAAAAAAAATTATAGTATTACAAGGTGGATCAGATACATATTGTTTTACACCAAAAATTATTGATTCATTTAATTTAATTAAAAAGGATTTAGAAATTAGTGTGATTATTGGTGAATCTTTTAATTGTTGGAAAAAATTAGAGCAATCTATTTCAAATTCTAACAAAAAGATCAAGATTTTACATAATGTTAAAAACTTGAGTAAAATTTTAAAAAAATATGATTTAGCAATAACTGCTGGAGGAATGACATCATTAGAATTAGCATGTGTTGGAATTCCATCAATTATTATTTGTGGTGAAAAATTTGAAATTGAAACTGCAAAGTTATTA
>Ga0209252_1002198_pt1 | contig 11860 bp, 14 predicted proteins | sample SaaInlV_135m_DNA_3_FD_184673 | JGI IMG/M metagenome (GOLD analysis project Ga0209252, IMG submission 184673) | Marine microbial communities from expanding oxygen minimum zones in the Saanich Inlet - Saanich Inlet SI074_LV_100m_DNA (SPAdes) (version 2) | ecosystem: Environmental > Aquatic >... | reverse complement strand
TCTAATTGTGTATGTGAAGATAAGGCTGTGTTTAAGATGGTTGCGGAGGAGGGATTTGAACCCCCGACCTTTGGGTTATGAGCCCAACGAGCTACCAGACTGCTCCACCCCGCCTTTTTATAATATGTAAATATTGGGTTAAGTCAAATAGCAGGAAATAATTTCTTTAACATTTCAGAATAGTTTTTATTAAGATCAGAATAATTAAATTCGACTGCTTCCTTAATTGTCTTTTTAGAGCCTTTCAAGAAATAATTAAATCTAAACTTATCCTTAAGAATCTGAAAACAAAACCCTGCAGGAAAATCACAATTTAATTCTAAATCTTTTAAAAATCTTCTTTCGTAATTAGATATTATCAAGCTTTTTTCATCTGAAAAATTATGGAAATACTTTGCTAAATCAGTATCTTGCATTGCTTCTACTGCAACAAATCCTTGCAGAGGCGATGGAACGATTTCCTCAACACTAAATATTTGAGATATATTTTGTTCTAAATCTAGCCTCTTAATTCCAGCATACGCTAGGACAACTCCATCATATTCTTTAGAAAATACTTTGTTGATTCTAGTATCAACGTTACCTCTTATTGGAACTACTTTAATATCCGCCTTTAAGGCCTTGAGTTGTTCTGTTCTTCTTAAACTACCTGTGCCTATTTTAGAATTTTCTGAAAACTTACTAAGTTCAATATTGTCCCGTGAAACCAGCACATCTCGAGGGTCTTCTCTGTTTGAAGCTGTAATTATCTCTAGTCCAGATGGAATTTCTGTAGGCACATCTTTGTAACTATGTACTGCCAAGTCAATCTCTTTACTTAACAATGCATCTTCTATTTCTTTCAAGAAAATTCCTTTACCCCCAAATGAACCAATAGGGTCATGGAGGTTTTTATCGCCTGTTGTTTGAATCTCTTTTATTTCAACGGCTATATCGCTGAAATTATCCAACAAGAAACTTTTAACATACAAAGCTTGCCAAATTGCAAGCTTACTTGACCTAGTTCCTATTATTAGAGTTCTTTTCATTTTTAATCTTATATATATTTGAATTTTCGTTAGAACTTTCTTGATTATTACCTAAGTTGAATATGTCTGAGAGAACAGAAAGATATAAATTATTGTCTAAGTTTGATTCCTGTTTAATCTTGTTTACGGGTAGATGAAGAATCTTGTTAGCAATACGGCTTGATATAATATCTTTATTAATTATCTCAGAAGAATTACTTTTTATTTCTAAGTCAACAATTTCTTTTATATAAGACCTTAATGCATTGGTTATATCTTTAGTATTATCTGAATTCTCCCAATTTACATATTTATTCAAAGACTCATCGATAATAACTGAGGCCTCTTGTAGGCTTTTATTATTTTCATGATAATCATTATCAATAATTGATTTAAGATCGTCGAGATTATACAAATAGCATGAGTCTAAATCACCAATTCTAGGATCTATGTCTCTAGGAACTGCAATGTCCACAAAGAACATTATAGAATCTTTTTTAGTGTATAAAATTTCTTCAATATCGTCCTTATTTACAAGAAAGTTAGGGGAAGCCGTGGAAGAAAAAACTATATCAACTTTAGGCAAATGCTCATTAATACTTTCAATAGTAATAGGCTTACAATTGTTCTTATCTGCAAATGTAATTGCATTCTTTACGTCCCTACTAGCAATATATATATTCGAAAGGCCTTCATTCTTAAGGTTTGATATAAGTATTTGAGAAATCTCACCAGTACCCAAGATGAGAATACTTCTTTCTCTAAGATTATCGAACAATTTGTTACTTAATTTAAGAACTAAGGATCCAATAGAATCTACCCTGTTGCCTAGCGAAGTCTCTGATCTGACTTTCTTACCAGCAAAGAGAGAAACTTGAACAAGTTTATGAAGAGACTTTCCTATTGTTTGCGCCGTGCTTGCAATTTTATAGCTCTCTTTAATTTGATTCACAATCTGTGGTTCTCCTAAAAGCATTGAATCAGAGCCAGATGCAACTTTAATAAGGTGGTAAGCAGCATCTTTACCATACATAAATTGATATGTTATTGATGAATTATCTATTTTTACTTTATGGAAATTAGAAATAAATTTAATTAACTCTGCATCAACACTCTTAACTTTGCTAGAAACATAAATCTCTACTCTATTGCACGTAGAGAGAATGAAACATTCATCTATAGAGTCAATAGAAATTAATTCTTTCAAAGCTGAAGGAAGAGAGTCTTTGTTGAAAGTAAAGCTTTCAAGAAAAGAAATATCGGAATTATTATGATTAATTGTTAGCACTGATAACATTTAATTCTTCCTTAAGGTGTTTATTTTCCCATTCCACTTGATCCTGACAGAAATATTTTAATCTGGTTTTTTTATATTCTTTAGAACTATATAAAGAATCATATTCTGTTATTCCTGACATTTCTGATAAAGATTTAATTATTGAATCACAATCTTTAGCAGATCTTCCGTGAACCATAGTAAATAATGAATATGGCCAATCGGGATAAACAGGTCTTCTATAACAATGACTAACAGATTTCAAGCTAGACATAATTGGCGCGACCTCATCAATCTTCTCAACTGGTACTTTCCAAACTCCCATAGCATTTGCCCTAAAGCCTGCTTTTCTGTGGTGAAGTATTGCCGCTACTCTTCTCATAATCCCCTCATTGCTAAGTCTTAGTAAAGTGCTAATTAGCTTACTTGGAGAAATATTAATATTCTGTGCTAATTTTCCATATGGATTAGAGATTAATGGGAAATCTTCTTGCACTGCTTTAACAACTTCTATATCTTCGCTTGATAAAGTATAGCCTTTTGAAATATCTTGCTCACCATAAAACTTATTGTCTTTTGAAGAAAGTTCATCCTTACCAGTCATATCAAGTCTGACAGCAATCTTAAATAGCTTTAGAGTTGGAAGGATTCTTGTTGATTTAGATCTAGAGACCTTTGATAGTATATCAACAGTTTGTTCTAGACCAATTTTACTATCTGGTGGAACTGCAAGTGTGAACCAAAGATTGTAAAAATGATTCCTTTTGTAATTATGTGTTACACCAGGATGTTCGTTAATTATCTCTGCTGCTTTATCTATATCTGAATCCTCAAAAGACATGGCAACCAAAGTTGACTTATATTTTAAACTTCTTGTATCAAAGATTGCACTAATCTGCCTAATAAAATTAATATCTTTAAGTTTTTGCACTCTATCAATGACTTCGGTTTCTGATATTGACAACTTGAGACCAAGATCAAAAAAAGGTTGCTCTGAAATTGGAAAATCTGATTGCATCAAATTTAAGAGTTCATTATCAACTGAGTCAACTTCTTTTTTCATTTTCATAAGAATACCTGAAATTAAATTACACCATCAGGAGGCATAAGGAATATTTCATCAACATTCACTGATTTAACCTTTGTTATAGAATCAAACAATATATGTGCAACCTCAGAGTCATTCATCATAACAGACCTATCCCATTTGCCGTCAAGATTGTTCCATATAGCAGTATTAGTGGCGCCAATCTCGGCATGTACAACTCTAACTTTCTTAGGTCTCATTTCTTCCTTGAGAGCTTCGGTAAAACCTTTCAGTCCAAACTTTGAGGCGCAATATGCAGACCAATTTGGGAAACCGTTTCTTGAGGCTAGTGAACCCATATTCAATATGACAGAATCTTTTTTAAGAAGAGGCAACATACTCTGAGTAAGATAAAAAACTCCAGTCAAGTTAACATTTATAATATTTTCCCAGTCTTTTATCTTAATTTTGTGTATAGGGTTTAGAACATTAGTACCAGAATTATTTACTAGATAATTAACTTTTTTAAATTGTTTTTTTACACTTTTTGAAATCCTTGAGATATCTTTTATTGAGCTTACGTCACCTTGATAGCAAATTAAATCTTCGGAATACTCTCTCAATTCTCGTTTTAAAAGATTAATCTTAGATTTATTCCTTGAAAAAGTAACAACCTTAACTCCTGATTTAAGGAACATTGAGACCATTCTCTTGCCTATTCCGCTCGTTCCTCCACTTATAACTGCGACTTTCTTGCTCATAATTAATTTCTATGATTTCCAATTAAATTTAAAAATTCTGCCCTAGTTCTCTCATCTTTCTTAAAATATCCTAGCAATTTACTTGTTACAGTATTTGTATCAGAGGTCTTAACTCCACGCATCTCCATGCACAAATGTCTTGCTTTTAAAACTACTGCTACACCCTTAGCTTCGAGATTCTCTTGAAGGTAGTCTGCAACTTGATTTGTAATTCTTTCTTGATTTTGAAGTCTTCTTGAAAAAGTCTCTAATGTTCTAGCAAGCTTACTCAATCCAACAATCTTTTTATGGGGTATGTAAGCTATGTACCCTTTACCGAAAAAAGGTAAAAGATGGTGCTCACAAAAAGAGTAAAAAGGGATATCAAGTTGAACAATCATTTCATCTGTTTTCTCAGCGGCAAAAGTAGTCATATTAAAGGTGGGTGGATTAAGAAATTCCTCAAAAGCGCTTAGGTATCTTCGAGGTGTTTCCAAAAGTCCCTCCCTATTAGGGTCTTCACCAATTATTTGTAGAAGCCTTACAACTGTATCACTTTGATCTTCATTGATATTTTTCTCAAAAGGGAAATTTACCCAGTCTACTTTTTTGTCTTTCTCAAAAAGAGTAATAAATTTTTTTCTAGGATATAGCGCTTTGTATTTTCTTTTTGTTGCACCAGAATCAATTATATCATCAAGGATTATATCAGCTTCCTTTGGATCTGTAACGTTTATTGAGCCGAAAAAGCCTGATATTATCATACCGTTTTTGGGAACACCAAAGATTTTTGTCTTGGGGGTTATTTTATTTTTCTTTTTAATATATTTAATTCTTGAGAAAATATCTTCCCAGGTTAAGTTAACAAAATTTTTCATAATGCTTCCTTGTAATCAAAAAAATTCTCTGATGTCTCCCACAATCTAATATGATATAGGTAAGCAGGTTTTGGAACTTTATCAACCAAATTCATCCAGATATATTTAGCTATATTCTCTCCAGAAGCTCTAACTTGAAGAAAATAATCAATTTGTACATCGAGTCTCTTATGGTCTAGTTGCTCTATTAGTGGCTCAACTGCTCTATCCAATAATCTCAAATCAACTATCATCCCAGTATCATCATCTATATTAGATTTAACAGTCAACTCTAGGGTGTAATCATGTCCATGACCATTCTTATTATTGCATTTACCAAATATCTCCTGATTCATCTGATCCGAAAACTTTTCGTTGTGAAGTCTATGTGCCGCACTAAAAGTATAAATCTTAGTCAAAGTACAATTTTCTTTACTCATCATCCTTCCAATAATCAACAAATAAATCCTTAGTCTCGTAGAGTCTGACTTTCATTAATTTGCATTCTTGTGAATTTAGTTTCTCGGAAATACACTCATATAGAACTTTAGCAAAATTCTCAGTTGTTGGAATCATATCATCAAAATAATCAGTATCCTCATTTAAAAATTTATGGTCAAATTCTCTCAGGATATCTTTCAACATAGGCTTCAACCTGTAAATATTTATAATCATTCCGGTATCAATGTCGACAGGCCCTTTTACCGTTGCTTCTAAGACGTAATTATGTCCATGACCATACTCATTAGTACATTTCCCAAAAACCTCAAAATTTTTAGAATCAGACCAGTCTTCTCTCCAATATCTGTGTGAAGATGAAAATTCTAACTTTTTTGTTAGTGTTGTTGTTTCTACCATAAGCATTCTAGAATAACATTTTATTATAAAAAATTTAGTTAAAATTTTATTTGTTTTTACTACTCACAACACAATATAACTAGAAAAGCTAATTCATAAAGCTTAATCAATTACTTGAATTATTTGCTCCATAACCTCTAGTGGAGATTGTTTTCCAACAGGGTTTGGTGTAATAATTGGCATATCAGCGCCTGCTTCTGAATATTTCAACAAAGTCTCTTTACATTTGCTTACTGGGCCAACCAACGCTAATTCATTAACTAGCTCAGGAGTTAAGGCTTCAGCTGGATTCTCACCATCTTCAATGCTTTTAACAACATCCTCATAACCGCTAAGCTTAAGGACTCTTTGATAAAAGGGTAATCTTGCGTAGCCTGACAGTGATTTTCTAGCAACTTCAGTCGCCAAATCTAAATCCTCAGAAATAAATGAAGGAAGTCCTGTAGTCATAACGAAATCTGAGCTTAAACTTGATGACTCTCTACCTTTTAGTACGGATTCTTTTAATTTTTTTAAATGTTCTGGGCCTGCTAAATAAGGCATAAGGCCATCTGCTATTTCACCGGCAAGCTGAGCAGTTTTTTCAGTTAAACCAGCAATGTATATAGGGAAAGGATTGGTCTTCCTTTTTAAGCTTATTTGGTCAGAGGAGCCATCAACGTAAGATCTTACGGAGTTAACATAATTTCTCATTGATTCAATCGGGTCACCCATTTCAATTCCCAATCTGCTATTCACGGGTTTATGAGATACACCAAGGCCAAGCATAAGCCTGTCACTGCTATATTCTTGAATTGTCATTGACTCGGCTGCACACAAGACAGGGTGCCTCAAATATATATTTGCAATCCAAGTGCCAACTAAAGTTTCTTTTGTATGGTTAGACAGAATGCTGGCGTTTGCCAATGCACTATAAGGGGGAACTTCAGGAGATAAAATCCCATAGATAGAAGAATCCTCTGCAAGCTTTGCAATTCCAATTAGATTATCTGTTGAACATCCCCAAACAGGTGTAGTGACTGATACCCTCATAATTTAACCCTCCGTAAAGAAAATAGTATCATATTTATTATTAATCCAATAGCTTGACTAACTGATTTAGCATATCCATAGGGGACTGGTCTCCTACAGCAAAAGGAGTTAATATGGGCATTGTTGCGCCATTCTTAATCTGGTCCTCAAGAAGCTTTCTAGACTCCGCTGGCTTGCCAAACAAACATAGCTGGCTCAATAAATTATCAGAAATAGCTTCTTCGGGTGGAATCCCCGATTCTAATCTCTTTACATCTTCAGAAAATCCACTATTTGTTAAAACTCTCTTATAAGATGGTCTTAAAGCTTGTCTTCCTACTCCTAGTCTTGCTGCTTTAATTGCTTCATCAATATTATCAGATAGGAATACTGGTAAACCAGAAGTAAATTCAAATTTTTTGTCCCCAGCATTTAATTTCGCTGACTTATATAAATTTTTTAAGTGGTTTAAATCTGCCAAATAAGGCATCATTCCATCAGCTAACTCACCTGCCATTGCAGCAGTCCTCTCTGTTAACCCTGTTATATGAATGTCAAAAGGTGGAAGGTCTCTTTTAATTGGGATTTTCTGGTAATGTTCAGAGCTACCATCTATGTAGGATTTAATCTTTGTTACATAGTCCCTCATAGACTCATATTGATCGCCCATGTCAATGCCAAACACATCATTTACTGGTTTGTGCGAATTCCCTAACCCTAGTATCATTCTACCCTCAGAAATTTCTTGCACAGTCATAGCTTCCGCAGCACACATTATAGGTTCTCTCATGTATATATTGGTAACCCAGGTCCCAACTTTGATAGACTTTGTTGCTTCAGCCATAACTTGAGCATTGCTAATAGCACTATAGATTGGGACTTCCGGTGAAAAGATTCCATAAAATCCTGCTTGCTCTGACTTTGATGCTAACTCCCTTAACTCTTTAATGCTACATCCTCTAATGGGAGTTGTTATACCTATCTTCATTATGAACCTCTACTTTAATATTGATTTACTATATCTCTGTAATACTCTGATCTTAATTCAGATTCTGATTTTTTAGACAAAATATCCTTGATTTTTTTAACAGTTTTCTCTTTGTCGCCAGGGTAAATTGCTTTAATTGGGAGATAATTGGAAATATGATTAGAAAAAAAGTGACCATTAGTCAGGACTGTATTCTCAGCAATTATTTCTAGCTCTTTTAATATCTGAAACTTATCTGGAAGTTCGAAATTACCTTTTTCCCAAGCTTCGTATATAGGAGCACCAGGTCGAACCTGTAGCGAAAGAAGTCCAACGTAATCTGGATCCCCTTGTGATAACATATCAGCAGTTTCGTATGCATGAACAAAGCTTCTTTCTTTTCCACCTACCCCCAAAAGAACCATCCCTGAAACTTTAATTCCAGCTTTCTTTAATTTCTTCATCGCATCAATAGTTTTAATCTTATTAGCACCCTTTTTTATTCTTTTAAGAGTAATGTCGTCACCACTTTCGAACCCTATGTAGACCATATCAAGACCTGCAACGGCTAGCTCTTCGAGCTCAGAAGGCTTTTTTCTTAAAATATCGCCTACGTTTCCATATATTGAGACTCTATTTATATTTGGATTGCACTTATAAATTTTATCTATGGTCTTTGTCAACAATTTGGTTGGAAGCACTAAGGCGTTCCCATCAGCTATGAATGCTTTCTTATAAGAAGAATCTGAATTCTCATCAATAATCTGAAAGATTTCTTTCTCGGATCTCATTCTAAACTTCTGATTTGACTGCCTGTACATTGCACAGTAGGTGCAATTATTATGAGAACAGCCTATAGTTGCTTGGATAAGAAGACTATTTGCTTCGCTTGGTGGTCTAAACATTGGTTGTTCAAAATTTATCATTTTAACTATGCTCTTTAATTAATTAACATGTTTATATATAATAACATCTGATATGAGTTTAATTAAAGAACTAATTATTCAGAAATTACCTCCAAAAGCACAAGAATTTTTAGAAAAATATAAGCTAGAAGAGAATGAACTTGAGGCCTTACCTTATGTTCTTGGAATATTTGGGTTTATATTCTTTCTCGTAGGCTTAATTTCTCTAAGTTACTTATTGTTTTAACCAATTAACAAGTGTTTTGCTTAGCTCGCTCTGATTTATTTCCTTTTTAGTGTTATCACAAATCTTGTTGTTTAAATCATTGAAGCTCATTACTAATAATTGTTTGAAAGTCCTTTTATTGTCCTTTACATTGCTACCAAGAACTACGCAATCCATATCTTTAACATATACAATTAATGCCTTGTCTCCATTCTGGGCTACGATTGATTCATGTTCTGATGATAAGTCTGATAGGTGTTTCAAGATTAAAGGTGGGATATTTAGCATAAAGATATTTTCTTCAATAAAAGCAGTTCTTAATTTAGCTAAAAGTTCTGTGTACTTATTCATTTCAAAATAAAATATGCTACTATTAGTATTAATACATGAATTTAGATATAAAATCACCTTCAACTTTCATTACAAAAGTAAGCACCCTAAGTAAATCAAATGAATTCAAGAGTGTTAAACTAAAAGTCGTTTATAAAGATGGTTTCTTTTACCTAACTAGAAGAAACAAAAATTCTGCCTGGTATAAAAATCTACTTAATAGTGAAATTGCGAAAATTATTATTGAGGACACGATTTATGATGCTTTAGCAACGGAGATAACAGATGAAAAAGAAAGGCTTCAAGTCTCTAACATCAAGTACAATGATGAAAGAAGACATGATATTAGATATGGATTCAAGCTTCAGATAAAAGGAGAATGATATAGCTTCAATCTACGGGAACATCCAGAATCTGAAAAATAACGAAAGAAAAGAGTTGCTCTCTTTGTTTAGAAAGAAAATATCCAATGATTTAGTTATATCAAAAGATTTCCTTAGATCTCTTAATGAAGTCCACGATAAAATAAATAGGAATATTAACCTGGTTATAAATCAAAGAGGAAAAATTGATTTAATTTACTTGGGAGAAATTTGGCAGCTCGAGGATTTTACGAAACTGAAGTTTGGAGACAAAAACATATCCAACATTAAGAGGCTTGTCTCAATTTCAAGTAGAAAAAACGAATTTGAAAAAAAGGAAAAAGTCTCTTTAATTAATTCAAAATTTATAAACTTTCTTTTAGTTAGAAGGAAAGCAGGAAGCAACTTGTTTTCTTTGTGCTACAAAAGTCCAGAACTAGTAAATAATAATTATTGGAAAGTTGATAATTTTAACGATATAAATAAAGTTAATGAGGACACATTCTTAAATATTTCGTCCAGAAGAAAGAACAAGAAGAAGCCTTTGCTTAAAAATAAATTTGCTGAAAGAATTTATCTTGTTGGCGTCACTGTTGATAATAAAAAAGATTTGGATGCTTCAATAAATGAACTTAAAGAATTGTCCTACTCTTTAGAAAAAGAAGTTGTGGGCGTGAGAACACAAGTCAGGAAGTCCTTTGACGCTAAAACTTTGATGGGTAAAGGTTTATTCGAAGACGTATTACTAGAAGCTGAATATCTAAATGCTGACAAAATAGTCTTTAATAAAGAGCTCCTCCCTTTTCAAGCAAAGGAGATCTCGAAATTAACCTATATGAATGTATCAGATAGAACAGAATTAATCCTCGATATCTTTGCAAAGAATGCTCAATCAAAAGAGGCCCATACTCAAATTGAACTTGCTAGATTAAAATATGAGCTTCCTAGGCTAGCAGGAACAGGTGCAAAATTCTCACAAATTGCTGGAGGTATCAGGGCTAAAGGTCCTGGCGAAAAAAAAATAGAGCAAAGGAGGAGATATCTCAGGAAAAGAATCAATGTATTGGAAAAGCAAATCAACGCTCTGGCTTATCGTAGAACAAGAACAAGGTCAAAGAGGGAGAGAAATGAATTATTTACTGTAACATTGATCGGATACACATGTGCTGGTAAATCTACTCTTTTTAATAAATTGACCAAATCAAATGTGCTAGAGAGCACAAAGCCTTTCTCAACATTAAACCCAACAACAAGAAAAACATACTTATCAGACAAGACAGAAATTTTACTTAGTGATACCGTAGGCTTTATCACTGACTTGCCAGAAGACTTAATATCATCATTTAGAGCAACTTTAGAGGAAATTAATCAGTCTGATTTATTGATTCATATAGTAGATTGCTCGGAAGATGATTTTGAAGAAAAAATCTTGTCTGTGGAAGACACTCTAATTAGAACAGGCTTGATTGATCACGAAAGACTAATAATATTTAACAAAATTGATTTAATAAGTGATGATAAAATTTCCTACCTTAAAACAAAATACCAACAGCCGTGTGTCTCTTCCCTTAAAAGCCAGGGTCTTCAAGAAGCAAGAGGTGAAATCGAAAAAGTCATACAATCATTAAATGAAAAGAATAAAGTCGCTAATCTTTGAAGCTTAAGCTCCCGCTCTTAATGACTTTTGTTTTAGATTCATTTTCAACTTCAAAATTCAACAGACTCTCGTCATCTTTGTTTAGCCAACCTCTAACATTCAAATTATCACCGGGCCAAACAGGGCTAGAGAACCTCAAAGAAACACTATCTACTCGCTCAGGGTCGGAGTTTAAAAAACTTTCAACAATATTATCAATTGCCATTGCCATCGTGCACAAACCATGGACGATTATGCCAGCTAAACCAGCTTTTTTTGCTACTTCTTCATCAATATGAATTGGATTCATATCTTTTGACGCTTTTGAATATTTATAAGTTATGTCCTTTGAAATATCGAATGAAGTATTAAGAATGTAATCATGATTCTCCTCAACTTTTGGCTTGGGTGCTTTCTTTGGCTTTTCACTCTTATTTGTATCTTTTGATTTATTAATTTCAGATTCAGAAGCTCTAATGAACAAAGTCCAATAAGAGTTGCCAATCTCATTATTAGATGAATCAAAATGTGATGTTTTTAATCTCAATATATTGTTTGATCCTTTTTGCTGAATATTTTCTACAGATGCAAAAGAGGAGATCTCTTCTCCAATTTTAAGTAGTCTGGTGAAGGTCATTTTTTGCTCTCCATGGACTAG
>Ga0209252_1002196_pt1 | contig 11869 bp, 10 predicted proteins | sample SaaInlV_135m_DNA_3_FD_184673 | JGI IMG/M metagenome (GOLD analysis project Ga0209252, IMG submission 184673) | Marine microbial communities from expanding oxygen minimum zones in the Saanich Inlet - Saanich Inlet SI074_LV_100m_DNA (SPAdes) (version 2) | ecosystem: Environmental > Aquatic >... | reverse complement strand
GGGATTTGAACCCTTGATCCGATGCATGCCATGCACCTATCCTACCAGACTAGACGACCGGCCCAATAATCAGAAATCTGATTGAATAATATTTTGTAAATTGGTTATTAACGTTTAGCGATTTAAGAAATTAGGTTAGTGAAATTATCACAATATATTTAAAGTTCAAGATGCTGATTGAATTGTCATGGTAGTAGATAACAAAGCAATTGTCACTTATGTTCAATTATTAAAAGAAGACCTTCTCATAATGAGAATTGTTCCAAAAGATGGTCCAGTTCCAGATTTTGAAGCAGGTCAATTTCTTACATTAGGATTATCAAATCCTCTAGATGGTGGTAAGATTGTTAGACGAGCATATTCTATTGCATCTCATCCAGAAAATAAAGAATACATTGAATTTGTAATTAGATGGGTTAGAAAACCACTTCCAGGTAGATTAACCACTCAAATATTCAATGTAAAAGAAGGGGATGAAATCCTATGGTTAAAACCAACAGGTAAAGCATTAGGAATTAGTCAAGAATTAGCAAGCGGAGAAAAAGATACAAGACGAATTGTATGTATCGGTGGTGGAACTGGCCTTGCTCCATTTGTGAGCTTTGCACAACATCTTCACGATACTAACGATAAAAGAGAGATTGTTGTTTTACATGGCGCAAGTTATGTTGATGAATTAAGTTACAAAGATTTGCTAACGGGTCTAGAAGATGACAGTATTGCAAAAGGTAAAGATGAATGGAATTTCAAATATAGAGCAGCAATTAGTAGACCACAAGAGTGGTTCAACAGAAGTTGGGCAGGCCAAGTTGGTAGAGTTGAAACATTTCTTAGACCTAGAGATAATGGCACATCAGCATTAGAAGAGTTAATTGGAGATAAAATTACTCAACAAAATACAATTTTCTATGTTTGTGGCTGGCAAGGAACTATTGATGGAGTTATGGACTTCTTAAATCCAAAAGGATTCGTTACAGAACACAATAAACGTGAAGATGGTAGTTTTGAAGTTAAATACGAATCATACGGATAATCTAGAAAAAATTAATCATTGAAATATGAGAATTATTTAGAAATCATAATTGAAAACAGCCCTATACCTTGCACATCTAAATCCAGTTACAAATGCTCATGTAGAGATCATCAAGGAATTGAAAAAAGAAGCAGATATTGTAAAAGTGATGCCCGTAATTTTCAAGTATGACGATAGAGAAGTAAATAGTAAAAGTTTTCCATTTAATTTTGAAACCAGGAAAAAAATGCTAGAATCAATTTTTGGTGATTCAATCAAAATTACTGATGATTACGCATTTTTAGCACCATTCAAAAAATATCTTCCACCATTGATAAGAAGAAAATCATGGAAGTTAAGAAAACAAATTCTCAAAGGTGTTGAAGGAGATTATTTTTCATATACTGGTGACAAGGCAGAAGGATATATGTTGAAAATGTATAGACTAAAACCAAAAATTGGTGAACGAAAATCCCTATCTGCTGCATCAGTTAAAGAAAAACTCTATGATGCAGCACAAGAAAAGATCTCTAATTGGAAAGAGGATGTTCCAGAAGAAATAGTTAAAATTATTGAAGATGAATGGGAAACGGTAAAAAAATATTCATCTGTAGAAGATATGACCACACGAGTAGTAGGGATGAAATTTCCTAAAGAAGGCTGGTCAAAAAAATAAAAAATTATTTAAAATTAAATCTAAAAATTGATTGAAAATAGATTAATAGAGATTGTCTGAAACTTTTGTATGAAACTCCCTTTATCAAAATATGTCTGGTTTGATGGAAAGTATGTACTTACAGAAAAAGCTCAAGTACCAATAACGACTCATGCTCTTCATTATGGAACATCAATTTTTGAAGGAATAAGGGCATATTGGAATGGAAAAAATTTACATGTGTTTAGATTAGATGAACATGTAAAACGATTTAGAAAATCAGGTCAATTTTATAATATTTCATTAAATTTCACAGATGAGGAAATTACGGATGCAGTAATTGGTATTTGTAAAAAAAATAAAATAAAAAAATCTTGTTACATCAGACCATTTTATTTTGTTGGGGATTATGGAATTAATCTACATGTAACAGAAAAAGCTCCAACGAATGTTGCAATTTTTACATTCCCATTTGGAGATTTATTTGACAAAAATGGAATAACTACAAGTATCGTATCATGGAGAAAATTTTCAGATAATTCCACACCTACACAAGCAAAAATGGGTGGAAATTATCTAAATTCAATTATTGCAACTCAAGAAGCAAAAAGAAACGGATTTGATGAAGCAATCTTACTTGACGATAATGGGAATGTTAGTGAAGCACCTGGAGAAAACATATTCATTGTTAAAGATGGTCAATTAATTACGCCATCATTATCATCTTCAGCATTGGAGGGGATTACTAGAGATGCAATTCTCAAAATTGGAAAAGATTTGGATATTGATGTAATTGAAAGAAACTTCAAAAGAAGTGAATTGATTATGTCAGATGAAATTTTTCTAACAGGTACTGCTGCAGAAATCACACCAGTAATTACAATGGATTCAAAAAAAATAGGTAAAGGCAAACCAGGTGATATTACGAAAAAAATGATGCAAGAGTATTCAGACATAGTAATGAATAAAAATATGGATTATGCTCATTGGTTAACTGAGGTCTATTAAATGAAAATAGTTCAAATTGGAACAGGTGGATGGGGTAAAAATCATACAAGAATTTTATCAGAATTAGGTGTGCTTGTTGCAATATGTGATGCAGATATTAAAAAAAGTAAAGAGTATGGAGAAAAATATTCTGTGAATTATTATCAATCATTAGAAGAATTATTAGAATCAGAGAAATTTGATGGTGCATTTGTTGTAACACCAACATCAACACATACAGAAATTGCTATGAAATTATTGGAATCAAAAAAACATGTTTTTGTAGAAAAACCAATGACATACAAATCTGAAGATGGTGAAAAACTTGCAAAATTAGCAGAAAAAAATAAAGTTATTCTTACATGTGGATATATAGAAAGATTCAATCCAGCAGTAGATGTTGTAAAAAAAATTGTTAATGAGAAAAAATTTGGAGAATTAGTAATGTTAGAATTTCATCGAGAAAATAGAATGCCATTACATATCAAAGATGTTGGGATTATCTATGATACTTCAGTTCATGATATCGATACAGCTAATTGGTTGTTTAATGATATGCCTCAAGTAGTTTTTGCACGTGCAGGAAAAATTAAACATGAACATGAAGATTTTGCAAGCATTATGTTAGGGTATAAAAATGATAAAGTTGCAATAATTTCTTCAAATTGGATCACACCAAAAAAAGTTAGAAAATTTAGTGCAGTATGTACAGAAGCAATTATTTCATCAGATTTCATTACTCAAGAAATCATAGTAGAAAAAAATGAAGAAACTGAAAAAATTCAAAATGAAAAACAAGAACCACTAATGAGAGAAATTCAAAATTTCTTAGATGCAATTGAAAAAAAGACTGAACAAATTGTTAAATCACAAGAAGCAGTAAATGTCACAAAAATTGCAGAAGCGGCACTTTTATCTAGTCAAAAAGGAACTCCAATTTATCTGAATTTAAAATGAATAAAACAATGATGGAAATATTAGCATGTCCTATTGACAAGAATCATCCTTTAGAATTATTTGAAATTAATCAAAAAGATGATGTTGTTATTGAAGGCGCCATTTTTTGTCCAAAATGTTCAAGATTTTACCCCATAATGGAAGAAATTCCAATTATGTTACCAGATGATCTTAGAGATAAGAAACATGAAATGGAATTTTTAAACAATAACAAGGATAAATTGCCTGAAAAAATTATTACAAAGGCGAATCCATGGCATTTGTAAGATAATGGTTACAAATTTTATTTCTGAAAAGGCAAAAATTGGAGATAATGTCCAAATTTGGCATTTTTCATATGTTGGAGATAATGTCGAAATTGGAGATAATGTGAAAATTGGTTCTCTAGCACATATCGATTATGATGTGAAAATTGGAGATAATACAAAAATTGAAGGACAAGCATACATTCCACCATTATCAAGAATTGGCAAAAATGTTTTCATTGGTCCAGCAGCTGTTTTGACAAATGATCCATTTCCAATGTGTGATAAAATGGTTGGAGTGACAATTGAAGATAATGCAATAATTGGTGCACGTGCAGTAATTAAAGCAGGGATCACCATAGGGAAAAATAGTGTTGTTGCAATGGGTGCAATCGTAACAAGAGATGTAGAAGAAAATACTGTTGTTGCAGGTTCTCCTGCTTTTCTAAGATACAGTAGAGAAGAATACGATAAAAAACAAAAAAAATGGATAAACAGTTAAAACGTTAATTCTTTTTTGAAGATATAATTTTTTAATTTTGATAAAATTAAAATCCATATTACAACTAGTACCAAAGCAATAGTTACTTTAATTCCAGATGGTATTATCCAATGAAAATCACCATATTGTTGAATAGAAAATGGGCCAAGTAAAACAACCATTATACCACCACCAATAATTATCAAACTCCACATTGCAAATAAAAAACCATAAAGTCCAGACATCAAAGAGAAACACCCATCATAAATGCAGTAATAATTGCTAAAATTCCAGAAAAGATTGCAAGTTTGAAAATTGCAAATCCAACTTGTTTTTCACTTAAAGGACCACCTGCAAGAATTAATCTTACTAAAGTAACGGGTGCTGTTTTGTCATTAGTTGCTTTTAGTTTAAAATCATCAGTATGTTCCACAGGTTTACCTTTAATTTGTCGATGTTCTACTACTCGTTTTACGCTTGATAGGAACAAAAATGAGTTAATTACAGCAGGCAATAATGCAATTGCTGCAATAATTTCTACACCTCCAATAATTGCAATAACACCATACATAGCACCAAGTGTTAATGCACCAGAATCTCCAGGGAAAACTTTACTTGGAATTTTATGATATTTGTAAAACGCTAATGAAACAAATCCTAAAGGTAAACTTACAATAGCAATTTCATAATTTTGTAAAATAAATAAACATATGGATAATGTGAAACTTGCAATTACCATAAAACCGCTGGCAACACCATTTAAAACATCAATAGAATTAATTGTATTTCCAGTAATAGGAATCATGAAAATTATCAATCCAAGATAGAGTAATGGAATTTGAACATCCCCAAATAATGGGAATACAAGATCTGAATCATATGCACCAAGAAAAATAATTGGAAGTGCTGCAATTGCAAGAGTTACAGGTTTAAACCAACCGCCCATTACTTTTCTATCATCAACATAACCAATTAGAAATGCAGCAGTAGTTGTAATTATTAATGCAAGAATTTCATTGAGTTGAAAAAATCCATAAAGAACAATTTCTGAAACAACAATTCCCAATATTATAGATATTCCACCAGGTCTTGCAACCATTACATTTTCTTTTTTATTCATATCCTTTACAGTGTAATTCTTTTTTACCAAAATTTTGATTAATGGAGGAGTAGTGAAGTATACTACAAAAAATGCAAGTATGCAAGAAATTATTGCGGAAATAATTAATTCAATCAATATCTAACCTTCTTTAATTCAGCTTTAATGTTATTTGCTATGGTTAAACCAATTTTATCAATTTCTGCTAATTTATTTACAGGGATTTTTGCTAAATCATCTAGATTTTTAATATTATGTTTAAACAACACACGTGCCCTAACTCTTCCAATTCCTTTAACACGCACCAAATCTAATAATTCCTCTCTAATTCCATAAACTACTCTTTTTCTCAAATCACCGAATTCCTCAAGCAAGTCAGATCTTTCAATATGCTTAGAAATTTCTCTTAAACAGTATGATAGCCAATTTGCATTTTCTACCATTCTATGCATATCTCCAGCCTCAATTCCAAGAGTGTCAGATAAAGAAAGTTCACTTGATTCAGTAATCCACATTTGTAATGCCAAAAGACTTCTAGAGCAATCATATTCAGATATAGGCTCAATTAATTCTGAAGAATGATTTTCAATCATAAGACTAGTAGATTCATAGTCTTTATTTCTAAGTGAAAACTTGGGGAAAAATTCTTCACAATTAGTCATTAAATGTAAAAATCCAAAAGTATGTTTTCGTTGTTCAGATACATTATCTATTGCATCTCTGAAATATGTAGCAGTTAAAGGATCAATGTAAAGCATGGATGTCTTTTTTCCAAATGCAGTTCCTGCATATCTTTCACTCTTTTTAATTATTAATTGTTGACTAGAAAGAAAACGTAATGAAATATTGATTGCAAAACTTAGAGTAGCTTTTGATGTTTGTAATCCACCTAATGTTTGTAAAAAGAATTCAAGAAGTTCTTCTTTTTTTATTCCAGGATGTGTAACAATTACACTTAGAATATGTGTTCTAAGAGATTTATCATCAGTGATTTTTGAAACAATAGGTTCGGGTTCACCATGAATATAATAATCAATTAAATCTTCAGTGTTTCCATTACCAACAATAATAGATTCACCATACTTGTCATACTGTGGTCTTCCAGCTCTTCCACAAAGCTGTTTGTATTCTAAAATACTGATAGGTCTATTTGCACCAACTTTTGCATTATATCTATTAATATTTGAAATTACAACTCTTCGTGCGGGAAGATTAACACCAGCTGCCAATGTTGGAGTTGATGAGAGTAGTTTTATGGTACCTTTACGAAATTCTTTTTCAACTATTTCCCTACATTTTTGATTTAATCCTGCATGATGAAATGCAACTCCTTTTTTTACAAGAATAGCCAAAGTTTTTACAATTTCTGTGTGTTCATTTTCTGCAAGGATTTGTTTTGATGTTTTTTCCAATGCAGTCAATTCTTTTTTTTGTAAAAGTTGAGAAACAACATCAGATGCTTTTGTTGCAAGTGATTTTGAGCGTACTCTAGTTTCTGCAAAAACTAGAGACTGACCACCTTGTTGGACACATTGTACGCCTAGATCTATAGGAATTCCACGTAAACTAGGTTTAACTTCAAATGTTTCGCCATTACTCATTGTAACTTGACCACCATCACATACTCCTTCAGATAATGGGACTGGTCTCCAATCATTTTTTACTAATTTACAATCAAGCCAATCTGCAATTTCATTTGAATTAGTTATTGTGGCACTAAGTCCTACAATCTGAGGTTTAGTATCTAATAATTTTAAATGAGTTAAAATCATTTCAAGTGTTGGTCCTCTACTTTCATCTCCAATTAGATGAACTTCATCAGAAATTACTAATCCAATATCTTCAATCCATTCAGCACCATGTCTAATTATTGAATCCATTTTTTCATTTGTTAAAATCAATACATTACTATTTTCTAAATTTTTTTCAATGTGTTCAAAATCACCAGTAGAAATACTTGTTTTTATTTTATTACCAATAGAAATTTTTTCTAGTTTTTTAAATTCTGTAAATTTTTCAGCAGCTAATGCACGTAATGGACTAAGGTAGATTACCTTACCTTTATTTTTTGAAAGGTAATTAAGCATTGCAAGCATTGCAATCAAAGTTTTTCCACTTGCAGTAGGTGCAGAAACCAAAACACTTTTTCCATTTAGTAGTCCAGATTTCACACAATCAGCTTGTGGCGGATATAATTTTTCATATCCTTGTGATTTTAAAAAATCAATTGCAGAATCAGGAAGTGATAGTTTCTCTATTTTCATACTCGGTTATAATGACCGGGTTTTGATTCATAAATAGATGCTTCTCTAAGCATTCTTCTAATATAATTTCGTGCTTCCTCTTCAGTAAACTTTTCAGTTTTTTCAAGTTCTTGAACAAATGCTCTTTCTTCAACAGCCACTTTATTGTCACCTTCAAGACTTTTTAAAATATCCATAAATAATTGCATTTTTGAGACTTCACTTCTTGGCTTACCTTGTAAAACACCAAGATCAACTTTACCAGTATTAACATCAACACCAGCATCTTGAAGCATACTTTGGATTAAGAAAATTGCACGCTCAGCATCCTCCTCTTCCACCTTGTCTTTCATGAGTAATCTTGCCCTAGCAGTTGAAAGTCGAATAATTCCTTCTAATTGTCTAGGAGTAACAGTAATCATTTCTTCAGATTCCACATTTCTCATTTGTAGATAATAATCGAGAATTTTTGCTTCAGCTTCCTTTGTTAATTGAGGTGATCCACGTTTTGCATATGAAAGATATTTTGTTAGTAAATCAACTTCAATTACAGATTTTTTATCTATTCCTGAATTAGTATTTCTTCTAATAATGTGTGTTGCAATTTGGACATCTCTTTCTTTAGTAGGAATATCTCTAACAACAAAAATTAAATCAAATCTAGTTAACAATGGAATAGGCAAATTAACATTTTCTGTAATATTTTTGAAAGGATCATATTTTCCATACATAGGATTTGCAGCAGCCAAAATTGATGTTCTAGCATTTAGTGTAGCTACAATACCACCTTTTGCAATACTTGCAGATTGTTGTTCCATAACTTCGTGTAAAGCACTTCTATCTTCGGGTTTCATTTTATCAAATTCATCTATACTAACTAAACCTTGATCACCAAGTACAACTGCACCAGCTTCTAACATCATAATTCCTGTTTTATCTCGAACTACAGCAGCTGTTAATCCTGCAGCAGTTGAACCTCTACCAGAAGTATACAATCCACGTGGTGCAATTCTTGCACAAAATTTTAGCATCTCACTTTTTGCAGTACCAGGATCTCCAACTAAAAATACATTGATGTCTCCTCTAATTTTACTACCATCTCCTAACAGTCTTTGATTAGAACCAACAATAAGTAACAAAATAGCTTCTTTGATTAACGATTGACCTTGAATATGTGGAGCAAACGAATCAATTAATCTTTGATAAACATCAGAACTTTGACCAAGAGATTTTATTCGTTTTTCTTCTTCAGGTGAAATTTCTTCTCTACCAATTTTTCTATCAGTTTTTGAACCACGTCCACTCAAAAATTCAATATTATTTCCTTCAATTCTTAATCGATACAATCCACTATGACCTCTTTGAACTCCAGCAACAGACTCTTGTTCTACTCTAACCACGCCTGTGAGAATAATTCTATCACCAGGTCTTGAATTATCAACTAAATCCTGCCTAATTGTGACGTCAATATAATGAGGTAATTGTCCTGGGGGTAAATCTTCAGGAAGTTCTTGTAATCTAAGAATTTGAAAATCAATAAATTTACTAGACTCAGGTTTTAATTCAAAATCTCTTTGTTTACAACTTGGATTGTCACATATTACTGGTTCTTTTGCATCCATTCCTTTTAGTTGAATTATTTTTGTAGTGTGTTCATCAGGACAAACAAAAACTAATTCTTTAGCAAGTGGTTTAACTTCTGATGCTCTAACAACCATTCCTGAAACACTTGTAATGCTTCCAATAGTTTCAGCATTAATTTGTCTTAAACTTCTTTCAAGTGGAAAATTTGCTATTCTAACACGAACTTCTTCTTTAATTTTTTCAGCATATTCTGGAAATCTTGTTTGTAATGCTTCTTTGATTGCTCTAGCAAATGCATCAAATATTCTATCAGGATTTTCAGAAAATATAATTTCTATTTCTGGTTCTGTAACAAGATCGTTATAATCAACCACAATATATTTTGCATTTTTTGGCATCATCGAATCAACAGCATCAACATATTTGTAATTCCCCTGTTTGTCTTTGAATCTAGTTAGAAACTCTTTGACTTTATCAGATAAAGCAGAATCAGTAAATGAACTAGTTTGACTACTCATTTGTATTTCCTCTTACTTGATTTTCAAATTCTTTACTGTTATCATAGATTGTTTTATAAAAAATATTTTCTTCAACTGTTAATTGATTATAAATATCAGAATTTAGTTTAATGGAATCTGCAAGTTTGACAATTTTTCCTCTTCGCATTCTAAATAATTCTAACAGTATACTTTCAACTTTATCAAAATCATCACCACTCAATTCTTTCATGGATTGTTTTAATTTAATATAGAAATGGGGTTCTAATGTGGATAGCTGATACTCTCCAACCATTTTTTCTTTAGATAATGCTTGTTTTAATTCAGTAATCATATCAGGTACATCCATTGTACCTATTCCACTATCATTCAAAATTTTTCCAATCCATTCAGGCATGTTATTTGTATCACCTTGAACACCTTCAATTTTGATTCCAGCCACATTGTACTTGAAATCTTGATTAACAGTCACTTTAGCATCTTTTAGTCTATATCCTATAGTATGCACTTTTTCTATTTCTTCAATTTCCATATGAGATCACTTATCATTTTTAGATCCTCAAGTATCGGATCGATCAATTCTATTAACAATTTAGTGAGATCATTTGATCCTAATTAATGAAAATTGAGGCTAGGTATATTGTACAAGAATTAGCATTTTAATAGATAGTATTAGACAATAACCAATTCGGATTTATTAATGGGATTAGGCTTTTGATACACATATGTCTGCAACAGGAATGTGGGTAGAAAAGTATCGACCAAAAGAAATTTCAGAAATAGTAGGACAAACTGAAATTATTGGTAGTTTATCTGCTCTAATCAAAGATCCAACAGATATGCCTCACTTGATGTTCTCTGGTTCTGCAGGAGTAGGTAAAACAACTACTGCATTATGTATTACAAGACAAATTTTAGGAAACAATATTGAAGGAAATCTTCTAGAACTAAATGCTTCAGATGAAAGGGGTATAGGAATGGTGAGAGAGAAAGTGAAGAAATTTTCAGGATTTGCAGGATTATCAGATGTACCATTTAAAATTATTATTTTAGATGAAGCAGATGAAATGACTGCTGATGCTCAAACAGCACTAAGAAGAATAATAGAAGATACTGCAAAAATTTGTAGATTTATTCTAATTGCAAATAATGTTTCAAAAATTATCGATCCAATTCAAAGCAGATGTGCCACATTCAAATTTACTACAGTCTCAGAAGAAGATATCATTAGTAGATTAGAAGTAATTTCTAAAAAAGAAAAAATAAAATCAAATAAAAAAGGTTTAAAGGAAATTTATGAAAATTCTCAAGGCGATTTAAGACATGCAATTAATTTGATGCAGGCAACAGCAAGTCTTGGAGAAATTAGTGAAGAAAATGTAAAAGCATCAGCTGGACTAACTAAAACAACAGATGTAGATGAAGTATTAACAATTGCATTATCAGGGGATGTAATAAAAGCAAGAGAGAAAATGATTGAATTAATCAAAGTGTATGGAATGTCAGTATCTGATTTTCTAAAATATTTTAATTCTGCTGTCTTTAAATCAAAACAGGAAAAACTATCAGATATTTTAGAAATAATTGCAAAATATGATTATAGGGTTTTAATTGGAGCAAATTCAGAAATTCAATTATCTGCAATGCTTGCAGAACTTGCAAAAATAGAAAAATAAAACGCCGAGAGAGGGATTTGAACCCCCGCGTGCTTGCGCACACAGGCTCTCAAGGCCCGCGCTCTACCGAACTAAGCGACCTCGGCAAAAAATGTTGAAAATTGCGATTAAAATCTGTTGATAATTAAATAGAAAAATAAGAAAAAAGATAAAATCTTTAATCGTGTGCGTGTGGATTTTCAGAACCAGATTTCATAATAACATATGTTCCGGCTGCTTTTTCGTGCCATTCTTGGTTAGCTGATTCAATAAGGATTGCTCCTTCAGGACAAATTTCTTGACATGCCATACAAACCGTACAATCATGTTCTCTGATTGGTTGTGATTTGTCGGTATAATCTAATCTTTCATCCATTTCTGTTAAACCAGTACCTTCAAAAGTTGCTCCAACTGTATCTGCTGCTGGAATATCTTGTTCGGTTCTGAACCATTG
>Ga0209252_1002192_pt1 | contig 11883 bp, 9 predicted proteins | sample SaaInlV_135m_DNA_3_FD_184673 | JGI IMG/M metagenome (GOLD analysis project Ga0209252, IMG submission 184673) | Marine microbial communities from expanding oxygen minimum zones in the Saanich Inlet - Saanich Inlet SI074_LV_100m_DNA (SPAdes) (version 2) | ecosystem: Environmental > Aquatic > Marine... | reverse complement strand
TGAGATAAGTACCTATCTTATTACAAACATCTCCATTGGATAACGTTCGATCAGTTCCAACTATACACATATCAACCTCACCTCTTTGCATTAAAATTCCACCAGTATTATCTGCAATAATTGTATTGGGAATATTCTCTTCATTTAACTCATATGAGGTTAAATTAGCTCCCTGGTTTCTAGGTCTAGTTTCATCAACCCAAACATGAACTGGAATACCTTTTTTATGAGCGTGATAAATAGGAGATGTTGCCGTTCCCCAATTAATAGTAGCCAACCAACCAGCATTGCAATGTGTTAAAATATTAACTGTGTTCTTCTTTTTTTTATAAATCTCTTCAATTATTTTTAATCCATTAAGACCAATATTTTCACAAAACTTTTCGTCTTCATCACAAATCTCTTTGGCTTCATTTAAAGCAATATCTAAAATTTGATCACTATTAATTCCTGATAATTTATTCATCATCCGATCTACTGCCCATTTTAAATTAATTGCTGTGGGTCTAGATTTTATTAGTTCATTTGCACTTTTTTTAACAAATTCATGATCACTATTTTCTTTAACTGCTAATGCAATTCCGTAAGCAGCTGTTCCTCCAATAAGAGGTGCTCCTCTTACTTCCATTGTTTTAATTGCATTAATTGTATCTTTAACTGATTTAAGATCTTTAATTATAAATTGATGTGGAAGTTTAGTTTGATCAATTATTTTAACAACATCTCCTTCATGCCATATTGTTCGATATTCTTTTCCTTGGACTCTCATTAAAATAATTTTCCTAAATAATTAATTAAGTTATTTTCTTTTTGTTCTTCATCAGCATAACATCTTGTTAAAGCTAAACCATGGTATCCACCAAGAGTAGCTTTTTTTTTACATTTTGAGTCTGAAATATTTATAAAAAAAACATCATTAGATTTTTTAAGGAATGAATAATCATTGGGACTATTATAGTTATCTTTATCGTGGGTAAGTATAATCGCATTTAATTTAGTGAAATCTCCAAATCCATAATATCTAATATCTTCCCACCAAGGCCATTCTTTTCTATTTTTTACTGTTCCTCCAGCACCTGGGTGAAGCGCAATTACACCATCAATTAAGTTTTCATTGTTAGATTGTATTTTTAAAGATTGCCAACCACCAGATGAATGACCAGCTAATATAATATTTTTATACCCATTATCTGTAAATTTATCAATTGAATTTTTAATTACTTTTAATTTTCGATTTTGCTTTTGTTTGTTCATTAATGCTTTGCCATCATTGTCTTTTAGACTTAGGTTTCCTGTTTTTTCATGATATTTCCACATTTTGTCTTGTTCTGATTGCGACCAGCCCCTCACGCCTGAACAAAGTCTATAAATTTTAACTTCATAATTATTTATTTTTTTATTATGTAAATTTCTAATGACCTGAGGTACCAAATTCCACTTACTCAAACATTTATCCAATTTTTGATCACCCATTGCACCATGAGTATAAATTACCAAAATTGTGTCTTCTTTATTATTGATTTTATCTGCAGAGAAAATTGCACCTTTATTATCAATAAATGCGTTATCTTTTGAAACTTTTTTTAAATCTTTTTCAAATTTATTATCAGCAAATGAATTTGTGTTTACTAATAAAAAAAAAATTAATACGAATATTTGTTTCATTTATTAAGCGCTCTGCCAGCTATTGTCTTGAGCTTCTCAATTGTTTTTTGTGTTCTTTTTTCTGGTGCTGTTATTATTGCAACATCTAAACAATTATTTGTTAGATCATTTGGGTCAATGTAATCTTCAAAATTATCAATTAAATTTTTAATCATTACTTTTGCTTTTTCAGCATTACCTAATAAAACTTTAATAACTTGTTGTACATCTACATTTTCATGATCTGGATGCCAACAATCAAAATCAGTAACCATAGATACAGATGCATATCTAATTTCAGCTTCTCTTGCGAGTTTTGCTTCAGGCATATTGGTCATTCCAATAACATCAGCTTTCCACAATCTATATAAATTTGATTCCGCTAATGTAGAAAATTGAGGACCTTCCATAACTACATAGGTTCCATTTCTTTGATAATCTATATTTGATTTTTTAATTGCATCTTCACAGGCATTCATAAGTCCATTAGAAGTTGGATGAGCCATAGATACATGAGCGACGATCTCATCATCAAAAAAAGTTTTTGTTCTTGCAAAAGTTCTATCTATAAATTGATCTACAATTACAAATTTACCAGGAGGTAAATCCTCTTTAAGAGATCCTACAGCTGAAACAGATACAATATCTGTTACACCTAATTGTTTAAGTGCGTCTATATTTGCTCTAAAATTTATATTTGATGGAGAAATAAAATGTCCTCTTCCATGTCTTGGTAAAAAATAAACTTCAATATTATTGTAAATTGTTTTTAAAATTTGGTCAGAAGGTTTACCCCAAGGTGTATTTATATCAAGTAATTCTCGGTCTTTAAATTCCTCAACATCATAAAGACCACTTCCACCAATTATTGCTAATTTATTTGTTGTCATAATAATAAAATTATTTATTTATACTTTTATAAATAACTATTATGAATTTAAAAGATTTTATTAGATCTATTCCTGATTACCCAAAAAAAGGCATACTATTTAGAGATATAACAACCTTGATTAAAGATAAAGATGCATTTGCCGAAACTATTAATCAAATAGTTGAAAGATCAAAAAAATATAATTTTACAAAAATTGCAGCAATTGAGTCTAGAGGTTTTTTATTCGCCTCTGCTGTTTCTTATGTATTAAAAAAACCATTCATTATGTTGAGAAAAAAAAATAAACTACCTGCTGATGTTCATTCAATTGATTTTGAATTGGAATATGGAACAGCGACAATAGAAGTTCATAAAGACTCATTAAATGAAAAAGATAACGTACTAATTATAGATGACCTGATTGCAACAGGTGGAACTGCAGAAGCAGCTGCTAAACTTGTAGAAATTTCAAAAAGTAAAGTTGCTGCTTTTATATTTGTTATAAACTTATTTGATTTAGGTGGGTCTGATAAATTAATTACAAAAAATTATAAAGTTGAAAATTTAATAGATTTTCCAGGTCATTAGTTGGTAGCGGGAAGTGGGATCGAACCACTGACCTCAGGCTTATGAGTCCTGCGCTCTAACCAACTGAGCTACCCCGCCGTTTAATTATCGTTGATTTATAATAGAATTCTTTTATGTTTCAATAAACAATTTAAGATTTAGAAACTATAAAATTAACTTTTAGCTAAATTAGAGAAAAAACACCCACTAAAGTTATAGCAAACAATAATAAGGATAAAAAAATTATTCTTTTTCTTAACTCTGTTTTTTTTGTCATTCTAACTCTATTTAAAAGGATGTTTACATCTGTTGTTTTTATTTTATCAGACCTAACACTTCGGTGTTCAATTTGAGATATATCTAATAAGTTTACTTCTCTACTTCTTTTTTTCATTTATTAATTAAACCAGCTATTTATCAAAATGACAAATTTTTTAATTAGATGACCTTGAAATTACCTTTTTTTAAGGGTTTTAGAAGTAATTCTGCTTGATATTTTTTCTTTTCAATCTCAATATAAATTTTTCTCCCACTTAATTGTTCGTAAGAGAGATTTGAATTTATGTAACCAAATGATAAATTTTTATTATAATTAAATGAATAGTTCCCCGAAGTTGTTTTTCCTATAATTTCATTCTCTAAATAGATTGGTTCTTCATGAAGCAACAATGGTTCACCAGGTTTGCTATTATTGAGTATAAACATTGCAAATCTTCTATCTATTTTTTGATTTTTAATTTTTAGTAATTTTTTTTTACCAATAAAATTAAAAGGTTTTTTATAGCTTATTGCAAAATTTAAACCTGCTTGGTATTGATTTTCTTCAGGTGAAATGTCATGTCCCCAATGTAAAAAACCACTTTCCATTCTCATAGTATCCATAGTATGAGAACCACAATGACTAACCTTAAAATCTTTTCCAGTATCAACTATTAGATTGTATATTTCTTTTCCTTTATCCTTATTAATATAAAGTTCATAACCAAGCTCTCCAACATAAGACAGCCTTTGCACCCATACGGTTACTGATCCTATTTTTATATTTTTACTTGTTCCAAATTTAAAATTTTCATTTGACAAATCTTCTTTTGTTAGTTTTGATAATAAATCTCTACTTTTGGGTCCAAACACTCCTAAACAAATTAGATCATCGGTAATATCATTAAATTCAACATCACTTGATAGGTGTTTAAGTATGTGTGCTTTGTCATGAGTTCTTACTCCAGCTGAACTTATTATTCTAAAATGATTTTTATCAATACAAACTACTGTTAAATCTGTTTCAATCCCAGCTCCTTCGTTAAGCATATGAGTATAGGTACATTTTCCAATTTCATTTTTAATATTTGCGGTACATAATCTTTGTAATTCTTCGTATGCTTTCTCTCCTTTAATTTCATATTTTGAAAAAGGAGAAAGTTCAAACAAACCAACATTTTCAACTGTGTTTTTGCATTCGTATTCAACAGATGGATACCAATTTTGATAATTATAACTATAATCATATTCTGGTTTGGAACCATCTAAAGCAAACCACATAGGTCTTTCATATTCTCCAGATTGTCCAAAACATGCGCCAGCTTTTTTCAACTCATCATGATATGGAAGTAATTTTTGATCTCTTGAAGTTTTGTGTTGTTTATATGGCCAGTGCATTCCATATAAATCTCCTAACGACTCTGTAATTCTTTTTTTTATAAAACCTAATTCTGAATGAAATTTTTGAAATCTTTTTATATCGTAACTGAAAATATCTTCATTAATATGACCAGTCATCAGCCATTCTGCTGTAACTTTACCCACTCCTCCACCACTTCCTATACCAATGCTGTTTAATCCACAGCATACAAAAAAGTTTTTAACTTCAGGAACTTCACCTAATAAAGTATTTGTGTCTGGAGTAAAAGACTCTGGTCCTGAGAAAAATTTTCTAATACCTGCGGTTTCTAAAACTGGAAATCTTTTAATTGCAGATGTTAAATAAGGTTCAAAATGATCAAAATTTTCTTGAAATTCACCAAAAGAAAAATCTTCTGGCACTTTATTTGTCTTGTCCCAAGCAGGGATTGAATTTCCTTCAAAAATCCCGACTAATATTTTACCAGCATCTTCTTTAATATAAGTTCGATTGTCAAAATCTCTTATAGTCGGTAAAGTCTTTGAAAGGTTTTCTATTGGCTCAGTAATAATGTAAAAATGTTCAGCAGGATAAAGAGGAATGCTTACTCCGGCTTTTTCTCCTATTTGTCTTGACCACATGCCTGAAGCTAAAACAATATACTCACAATCAATTGTTTGACCATTAACTTTTACACCAGAAATTTTTCCACCCTTTGTTATAATTTCTTCAACAGGTGATTTTTCAAAAATTTTTGCTCCTTCCATTCTTGCGGCTTTTGCTAACACATGAGTTACGCCTGATGGATCTGCAGCACCATCACCTGGCATTAAAATTCCACCTATAACATCATCGGTATTTACAATTGGATAATCTTTTTTTATTTGATCTTTATCTAAAATTCTTACATCAACATCATAAAGCTGTGCAGTTGTTGCTTGTCTTTGTAATTCTTGCCATCTTCCTTTAGTTTCAGCAATTGAAAGTGCACCGTTTAATCTTAATCCAGCTGAATGATCAACTTTCTTTTCAAGTTCTTTATATAGTTCTAAAGTATATTTTCTTATTTTAGTTATTGCTGCAGAAGGACCTAACTGACTTACAAGTCCTGCAGCATGCCAAGTTGTACCTGATGTTAACTGATCTCTTTCTAAAAGTATTGTATCTTTCCAACCAAATTTTGCTAAATGATAAGCAACAGAGCAGCCCACTACACCACCTCCAATAACAACAACTTTTGTGCTATTTGGTAGTTTCTTTTCCATCTAATTAATTTTTGATAGCTTCTTCTGGGTCAACATAATCATGCCCAAAAACATCAGCAACTGCCTTGTATGTTACATGGCCTTTGTGAACATTTAGTCCAGCTAAAAAGTTTTTGTCTTCACTTAAAGCTTTTTGATACCCTTTGTTAGCAAGTTTAACTAAAAAAGGTAAAGTTGCATTATTTAATGCTAAGGTTGATGTTCTTGGAACTCCACCTGGCATATTAGCAACGCAATAATGAACAACACCATCAACTATATACGTTGGATCACCATGTGTTGTTGGTTTACTTGTTTCAACACATCCACCTTGATCAATTGCAACATCAACAATCACTGAACCACGTTTCATAGTTTTAATCATATCTTTGGTTACTAATTTTGGTGCTTCAGCCCCAGGTATCAAAATACCTCCAACCAAAAGATCTGCTTCAGCTACTAATTTATTTAAATCTATTTTATCACTTTGTTCTGGGATTATTTTATCACCAAACATTTCAACAAGATGTTTTAATCTTGCTTCTGATTTATCTACAATATGAACTTTTGCCTGCATACCAGTTGCAATTACAGCTGCATTTTCTCCCACAACACCACCACCTAAAATAACTACTGTTCCACCTGTAACACCTGGTGCACCACCTAATAAAAGACCTCTTCCTTTTTGATTTTTCTCTAAACAGTGCGCTCCTGCTTGAACAGACATTCTACCTGCTACCGCACTCATTGGTGCAAGCAAAGGTAATCTTCCTTCGTCATCTGTTACAGTTTCATAGGCAATGTTAATACTTTTAGATTTAATCAAACCTTCAGTTAATTCTTTTGCAGCAGCAAGATGAAGATAAGTGTATACAATTTGATTTTCTCTAATCATATCTACTTCAACTTTTTGAGGCTCTTTAACTTTAACTATAATGTCAGCTTCATTAAAAATATCAGAGGCACTGTTAGCAATTTTAGCGCCGGCTTTAGTATATTGTTCGTTTTCAAAACCTGCTTCAAAACCACCGTTATTTTCAACTATTACTTCGTGTCCTTCAGATACTAAAGTTTTAACACTCTCAGGTGTAAGACCTATTCTATTTTCTTGTGGTTTAATTTCTTTAGGTACGCCTATTTTCATAACGCTTCTTCTTTTTTTTAAATTTAAAAACTAATTAGTTTTTTTGGTTTTTTTGATAATTAGTGATACCTGTTCTTAGTTTATCAATAATCTCATCAATATGTTTTTCTTCACAAATAAATTGTGGAGCAATAATCAAACAATCACCAGTAGCTTTAAAGTTTACCCCTGCTTCATAACAAGCTTTAAAACATTCAAACCCAGCTTTACCTGGTTTAGTATTTAATTTCATATCAATTCCACCCATCATTCCATAACCTCTAATATTATCTACTGACTCTAAATCTTGAAGAGAGAACAAACCTTTTTGGAAGTATGGAGCTAAGTTTTTAGCTCTGTTAAAGATATCATCTTTTTCAAAAATATCTTGAACCGCTAAAGCAGCTGCTACTGCAACTGGGATACCTGAATAAGTATATCCATGAAATAATTCTACAGCACCAGTTGGTGAAGCATCCATTACTGCATCATAAATACTATCGTTACAAGCAACAACACCCATTGGTACAACCCCGTTAGTAGTCGCTTTTGCCATTGTCATAATATCAGGTGTTACACAAAATTCGTGTGCACCAAATTTAGATCCAGTTCTACCCCAACCTGTAATTACTTCATCAAAAATTAAAAGTATTCCATGCTTGTCACAAATCTCTCTTAGTTTTTGTAAATAACCTTTTGGTGGAACTAAAGTTCCTGTAGATCCAGCAATTGGCTCAACTATACATGCAGCGATATTTTCACCACCAAAGTTTTGACAAATCGTTTCTAAATCATTCGCTAAATAATCACCTGTTTCAGGTTGACCACTTATAAATTTATGTTCAGGTAAATGAGTGTGTCTGATGTGTTGAACACCTGGCATTAGAATACTTGCAAATGTTTTAACATTATTAACCATTCCACCAACTGAAACACAGCCAATATTCATCCCGTGATAACCTCTTTCACGTCCTACAAATCTAAATCTTTGCGCTTCTCCTTTTGCTCTATGATAAGCAACAGCAATTTTAATTGCAGTCTCTACAGCAGTTGATCCACAAATTGTAAAAAACATTTTGTTTAAATCACCTGGTGTATGTTTTGCTATTCTTGATGCTAATTCAAAAGAACCACCAAAACCTTGTTGGAACGGTTGAGCATAATCTAAAGTCTCTAACTGTTTTGTAACAGCTTCTGTAATTTCTCTTCTACCATGACCTAACGGATTACAAAATAATCCTGAGCTTGCATCAATTTGTGTTTTTCCATGGTGAGTTTTTAAATAAACACCTTTTGCTTCAGTAATTAATCTAGGGTTAGCTTTAAAATCTTTATTAGATGTAAACGGCATCCAATGTTCATTTAAAGAATTTGGAACTAAAGTTCTATTTTCTGAGCTCATATTTTTTTATGTTAAATTTTAAATAGATTTTTAGACTAAAAAAAAAATATAACTATAAAATAATCTTTAACACAATCTTAAAAAAAATTCAATTATGGGTTGTGAAAAAAAATAGAATATTCGATTTAATACCGTCTACTCAAAGTTTGAGATTTATTCTAGTGTTTAAAAAATAAAATTTTTTGAATAGTGTTAGATTATAAAAATAAAAGAAAGGAGTATAGAATGAAAAATAAAATAAAATTAATTGTAGCCTCCGCTGTTTGTGTGGTGGGAATCGGGTACAATTTTGTTGTTGCGGGCACAAATGGTCTTGATTTATGGATGTCTGGTAACAACAACAATAAACTTGTTGAAATCCAAAACCAAAAACATTCCTACAAAAAATCAGGTGACGTTGAAGTAGCTTTTTTCTCAAATTCATCATTTCGAGTAACTTCTCCAAAAGGAATTACAGTCTTAGTTGATCCTTGGAGAAATGATCCTTCTGGTGCTTGGGGACTTTGGTATAGAATGGATTTTCCTAAAGTAGATGTTGATATTGTAATGTCAACTCATGCTCATTTTGATCATGATGCTATAGGAGCAGTAGATTCACATATGATCCTTGACAGAATGGCAGGCGAGTTTTCTTTTGGTGATGTAAAAATAACTGGAATTGCTGATAAACATCAATGTCTTGCACCTGGTGTAATACCATGGACAGATGCGGTTAAACAATTTGAAGGTCGTGAAGTAATTTGTGGTGGAAGTCCAGATGTAAATTACAGACATTTAGATAACAGTATGTATCTAATTGAAACTGGAGGAATGAAGTTCTTGATGTGGGGAGACAATAGACCTAATCCAAGCAAAAAGGCTTTAAGCATGATTGGAGATGTTGATGTTGTTTTTGTTCCAGTAGATGGTTCAAAACATATATTAGATTACAACCAAGCAGATCAAGTGGTTTCTATGGTAAAAGCAAATATTGCCATACCTCACCACTATTTGGTTAAAGAAACAACATTTGTTACATCTACCTTGTTCCCAGCATTAGAGTGGGCACAAACACATGAAAACACTTTGTTAGATGCTGCTACAGTGACGATTAATAAAAGTGTACTTAAAGGAAAAGATGGTCATGTTTATTACTTTGGTTCAAACCAATTAGGTTCAATAGGTTCAAAAAATTAATTAATTAATATATTAATTAATAAATGCTTAAGAGGAAAAAATATAAAAAGATACTTGTATTAATCCTCTTAAGCATCACTTGCTTCTTTTGGTACACTATTAGTTTTTCACATTTTAAACTTAATGCAAATATACGTCTTTATCATATTGTTCATGAGGATGGTCAAATACGCCTTTTAGCAAGAATACCTTTGGCTTATTTAATAGCTGATAAACTAGGAAGCATACAAAAAGACGGCTTACCCACTCCTGCTCCATATAGTACAAATATATTAATTGATGAAGTTTTAAATCATAAGTTAGATGCATCTGCGTTAAGAAAAAACCCAAAAGGCTTGGCTCAGTTTTTTGCTGATGGAACAATAATTAAAGTTGCTGATAAAAAATTAAAACCTATTATTGGTCGTGTTGTTGCTTATCCTTTGAGTAATCAAAAACCATTTTCTACATTAAATGAGGCTGAATCTTCCTTGAACAGTGAAATATATAATAATGAATTCGATGAAACATTTATTGGTGATACTATTATTGACATTGAACTTATCTATTTGATTGAAAAAAAAATCAAAAAATACAGTATACAATCTTTGTTAAATCCAGAATTACCAAAACAAGAAGAAACTGCAAATCTAATTATTGATCATACGAGCAAGAAACCTAATATTCATAGGATAACAGGTTTGTTGGACAAGCAAGTTAATATTACAAATTCAGCTATAAAAGCTTTTTCTACATTTATTGTAAATGGGTTTAATCATATTTTAGAAGGATATGACCATATATTGTTTATCTTATGTCTTATAGTTGGAGCCCAAACCTTAAAATCTTTATTTTGGCGTATAACAGGATTTACCATAGGACACAGTATTACAATTTCTTTTGGTTTTTTTAATATTATATTTAATTACAAATGGTTTATTCCTTTTATAGAAACAACTATTGCAATTTCTATTGTTTATGCTGCTTTTTTAGCATTATGGGGTAAGGAGCATAAAAATACTATATTAATAACTGGGTTAATAGGTTTGCTGCATGGATTTGGTTTTTCATTTATTTTAAGCGAAATACTATCAATAGATTCTATGAACCTTTGGCAAAGCTTGTTAGGATTTAATGTGGGTGTTGAATTGGGTCAATTATTAATTGCTATAATAGTGTGGCCCTGTTTATGGTATTTTGGTAAAAAATTTCCCATGTATCTCTCTCATTTAAGGTGGGCTATTTTATTACCATGCATATTAATTGGGTCACTTTGGATAGGTGAGAGATCAATTTTATTATTTAGCTCATTTTAGAATAGATATAAATTTTTTTCAACTATCAGTTGTAAGTTTATTAAGTTTCTTAAAATTTGCTAATTAAAGATCATTAAAAATTAATCACATTAATATCTATCATTTACATCTACTTAAAATTGAATTTTAATACCTATAATTTAATTAAATTAACAAGAGGGAATAATAATGAAAAAAATAATTAGTTTTATTCTTGGATCAATCGTAGCTCTTAACTTATCTATGTCAGTTGCCAATGCTGCTGCAAATGAAGTTAGGGTTGCATTCTTTCTAGAATGGCCAACGCCAAACCAAGAAGATAAAGTTAAAGGCTTATACGAAAAAGCTTTAGGTGTACCAGTTAAATGGACTAACTTTTCTAATGGTGGGGCAATGACAGATGCTATGTTAGCAGGAGATATTGATATCTCTTACTCACAAGGTTTAGTACCTTTCATAAACGCTGTTAAATCTAAAGCACCTTTAAAGCTTGTTGACATTGCTATGGAATACGGAATGGGTGGAACAACTTGTGTTACATCTAATGCTTCTGGAATTACAAAAGCAAATGCATCTGAACTAGAAGGTAAAAAAGTTGCGGTTCCACTAGGAACTATGGCTGAATACGTTTTTGATGAAAGTATGAAAGTTGTTGGTGCTGACAAAGGTAAAATGGATGTTATTCAAATGGATCCAGAAGAAGGAGCTGCTGCATTAGTAAGTGGTGACGTTGTTATGGCTTGTCTATTTGGTGGTAACTCTATCAAAGCAGCTACAGCAGTTGGATCAAGACTTTTAACGGTTCAAGAAGCTAGAGATGCTGGTATCTTAGGTATTGATATTACATCTGTAACTGACAAATTCATGAAAGAGAATCCAGGAATGTTAAGAACTTTCATCGAAGTAACTCATGAAGCAAACGCTAGATACGCAGCTGGTAAATCAGATATGGGTGTTATAGCTA
>Ga0209252_1002191_pt1 | contig 11888 bp, 11 predicted proteins | sample SaaInlV_135m_DNA_3_FD_184673 | JGI IMG/M metagenome (GOLD analysis project Ga0209252, IMG submission 184673) | Marine microbial communities from expanding oxygen minimum zones in the Saanich Inlet - Saanich Inlet SI074_LV_100m_DNA (SPAdes) (version 2) | ecosystem: Environmental > Aquatic >... | reverse complement strand
CCTTACTTCACTTTCAACGCATTTATTAAGACTGGTTGACGAGATGTTAGAAGACCATACCAAGATTAAATATAGTCATGCATTAAATATAAAGAAGAAGAATTATATTATTGATGGGTTAAAGAAATATATTGCATCAAAAGAAGACCTTGATGCAGAAATACCATCTGATGATGAAGAACCAACAAAAGGTGGTTCTGCACCTAAGATAAAAGGAATAAAAGGACTTTCAAACGCAGAAAAACAAGTCTTGGGAATAAAATAATAAATATATTCAACACTACTATTTATAACGAATTATATTCACAGAGGTATTAATAAAAATGAAAAGATATTCAGATAATCCATTAAAAGTTAGATTGCATCACATTCAAGAGGATGCTTTAAACGAAATGATGACCAATACATCTTATTGCATGAGTAAAGGGATTTATTCCAAGTCAGATGTCGTAAGGAACTCAATTAACAATGTTTTGAAAGACTACCAAAAGACCACACTGGGAACTCGATAAAACAGTGTGTGAGAAAGGAGAGGTATGGGACTTAACCACCTTTCTATTTGAGAGTTCAATCAATATTTTGTGATTATCTGACTATCTCTGATAGGCAATGTTGCTACTAAACCTTCATCAACTTGGAAGTTAAATTTCTTAGCAGTATTCATATTTTCATAGAACTTTTTATCATTAAGACAAACCTCTAAATAATTCTCATCCATAGATTTACGATTTATCTTATTAATAAAAAAATAAGAAATTACTCCCAATACAAATGACCACCATGCTTGCGTCAAACTTGCATAAACTGAAAATAGAACTATTGCTATAGAGATATAAAACCAAATATTAAATGCTGATGAGACTCTTTGTAATGCTTCTTCATCCTGTGCTAACTGTAATGCATTTTTGTTATTAAGGAGTTGTTGTGAGAATGAACTATCAATACCAAGTTGTAAATTCCCCTTCTTATGTAAATCCTTCATTGTTTCAAAAGGTATATTGTAGTCTGATGATGAGATATTCTTTTTCATTCACTATCCATCTTTCATTGCTAACTTGAGTTGCTTAAAGAGTTTTTTCTTTTTTGCAGCAATTTCTTTTTGTTGTTTTTATGGTTTCCAATTCCAACCTTTTATATATTTTTCATCTGCCTTGACCTCTCTAAACTTTCCTGAAAAGGTGCAAAAAATTGATTGATAGGGTTGTCCCCCTATAACACCATTGTCTGATATAGGTTGAGTCATATCACAGGTTGAAAGTGCAGAGATTCTTAATGAATACATTAAGTTCCATTTTGCTTTATTAGAATAATTGTAAAACAACAGTGGATCACCTTTTTTGCATCCCTTGCTTAGAATCTTATCTTTTACATTTGGATCATCGTCAACATAGATAGCACAAGCAACACCATCAGGACTTTCTTCACTATATAAAATTATTGGCAGTGTTATAAGAACTAGAACAAAGAATAATTTATTCATAGAGATATTTTTTTTCATTATTTAATAATGCCATTTTAAATGGATTTGTTCTAGGTGTGACAATTACCCTTTGAATCAATCCTCTTGAAACCCCTATAAACACTGCATCTAATTTTATGAAATTGGGTGTGACAAATCCTAATGTTATTGTCACAATGAAGACATGAAAAAACTTCTCACCATCCTTTGTTTGGTTCTACTGGTTTCTTGTTCTAATGAGGTTCCCTCCCATCGACTTATTGAAAGTGGTGGTTTAATTTTTGAAATAGACTCAAACAAACCTTTTACAGGGGTTTCAACCAAGTATGAAGACGGTAGGTTAACGGAAACAACGAACTATAAAAACGGAATAGTTGTTAGTAAAACTATAACTTCCTACAACTACAGAGGAGAAATAGACGGAATCAAAAACTACAAAAACGGAAACAAAGACGGTCTTTGGGAGACGTATCATGAAAACGGTCAATTGAAAGACAGAATAAACTACAAAGACGGAAATCTAGACGGTTTCGGAGAGTCGTTTCATGAAAACGGACAGATATCATTCAGTGGAAACTACGAAAACGGAAATCGAAATGGTTGGTCGGAGACGTATTATGAAAACGGTCAACTAATGTCTAGTGGAAACTTCAAAAACAATAGTCTTGAGGGTGTTTGGGAGAGATATAGTGAGAACGGTGAAGATATTTCAAACAAATATTATGAGACGTATTATGAAAACGGTCAATTAAAAGAAAAAGGAAACTACAAAGACGGAAAACCAGTGGGTCTCCAAGAGACGTATTATGAAAACGGTCAACTAATGTCTAGTGGAAACTACAAAAGCGGAAAAGAAGAAGGTCTCCAAGAGTATTTTCATGAAAACGGACAAATATCAATGAGAACTACCCACAAAGACGGAGGATTTATTTTAGAGTTATTCGAAGAAAACGGACAATTAAGTTCTAGAATGAACTACAAAGACGGAAAACAAGACGGTCTCCAAGAAATTGGTTCACTCACCCTCTGTTATAAAGAAGGGGAATCGACAGATATGTCCTACTGCGAGGACTAAAAAATTATGCAGTCCTTAATATCCTTTGAACACTTGCAGTTGAGATACCTACTTCCTTAGAAACATTTCTAATACTCAAACCCTCAGTTCTTAATTGGACTACTTTGTTCTCTTGTTCACCTGTAATTGATTTCTTCCTGCCCCAAGACTTATGAGTCTTACGATAATGTTCAATTCCCCTTGCAACTCTATCTGCCCGAACTGATAACTCCCACTGACTCATGATTCCAAGAAGGGAGATGAACATTTTGCCAGAATTCGTGTCTGTGCTAACCCCTTCTCTGTATGAATAAAGAGTGACACCTATATCATCCAGTTCTTGAATGATATTGATTAGGTTTCTCAAGTTCCTGCTTAACCGACTTAACTCCCAAACATAGATTGCCTGGAAACATCCTTTCTTTGCATCAGATAAAAGTCTTTGCAGTTGTTCTCTCTCCTCAATTCCCTTTGCACCACTTACCACTTCTTCATAGACATCATAGATGTCATAACCTTTATTCAATGCAACTCTTTTGAGTTCCTCTAATGCACTCTCATTAGATTGTTCTGATGTGCTAATCCTTGATAACAATGCTACTTTCATAATTACTCCTCTAAAAGATATTTGATGTCAGACTCGATTCCTTTTGTTAGAGAGTCCCTCATGACCTTTGTCTGCATTTGACCATAATGTTCTTCAAGATACTTGAGACCAGTCCCTAAGTTCTCACACAATGCACGACTGTTAACTCCTGCATACAATCTCCAAGTTGCATAAGAATGTCTTAGGTTATAGAAAGTAATCTCTTTCATCCCCATGTCCAAACCAGTGTTCTTCATCATGAATTTCCATGCACGATAGTAATAATCTTTTCCAAGTTGATTGCCAGTATTGTTATCTACAAATACGAAATCATTTGGTTTGGTGTAATTGGAATAGGACTTAATTCTATATAAGACATCCCCTCTCATTCCCTGCACTGTTCTTGCTTTTCGATTCTTTGTCATTGTCTCTGATAGTTGTATCTCACAGAGTTTCTTCCTCACATCCTTACCTCTTACAACTTTGCAGTGTTTCCATTGAAGTCTCCTTGCTTCACCAAAACGAAGTCCAGTGTTTGCAAGTAAGATTGTGAAGTCTCTAACGAAGTGTCTAACTTTAAGAGTATCTCTTTCGTCCAAGAATTCTTTACTCTTCATGAAGTTGTAGATTGTTCTCCACTCTTCAATGCTTAATGCTTGTCTATAGTTTGAACTCTTTGACAGTGGTGGGAACTCTGCTTGAAAGATTGCACTCAAGTATCCTTTCCTAATACCAAATCTAAAGATTGCATTGATGGTTGCCTTCTCATTCACAAGAGTTGAATTGACTACTTGAGACCTCTTGCTCTTTCTAAAATTATAGTAATCCATGAAGAGTGCTGAGTTGATATCCTCAATCTTATAGTTGGGGTCTTTAATGAATTTCTTTAACCAATTGGTTTGAGAAACAATTGTATGATAACGACCAAGAGTTTTAGAGAGACCAATTGTTTTCTTTTGTTCTTCTAACCATTCATCTATGACTTTATGAAGTGATACTTTGAATATCTTCTGACCAGTTAGTCGTTTTGCTTTAACTTGAATATATTCATCTTCTGCAAGTCTTCGTGCTAAATCCTCATCTCTTGTTCTAAGTGACTTCTGAAAATATCTCTTCTCTTCATGAATATAGATTTTGACATACCAAATACCATTGCTCTTAAGAGTCGTGAACAACTTAACATCACCACCATAAAGGTTGATTTGATTGAGTTGATACTTATGGGAGTCAATAGTAGTCATAGTTTGTCATATCTTCGTTATATGACCCCTATTATACACTAGTTTGACGGAGTTTGTCACACTTTATATTGCTTTAAATCATTGTTTTATATAGATTTATAATATTTGCAACTATTCCCACTCAATAGTAGCTGGTGGTTTGCTTGAAATATCATAAGTCACCCTTGATATACCGACTACTTCATTGATGATTCTTGTGGATACAATATCAAGGAAATCATAAGGCAATCTTGACCACTTGGCAGTCATAAAATCAATTGTTTCAACTGCTCTCAGTGAAATAACATAATCATATTTTCTTCCATCTCCCATTACACCTACAGATTTTATAGGCAAGAAAACAGCAAAGGCTTGGCTGACTTCATAATAAAGATCATGTTTCAAAAGCTCGTCTATAAAAATATTATCAGCAAGTCTTAGTAGATCAGCATATTCTTTTTTAACTTCGCCCAGTATTCTTACTCCTAAGCCGGGTCCTGGAAATGGATGACGATTAACCAATAAATCTGATAGACCTAATTCTTTTCCAATGGTTCTTACTTCATCTTTAAAAAGATCCCTTAATGGTTCTATTAACTTGAGTGTCATATGATCGGGCAAACCACCAACATTATGATGAGATTTAATCACATGTGCTTTTCCAGTCTTTGAGCCAGCCGATTCTATAACATCAGGATAGATGGTTCCTTGAGCCAACCACTTAACATTTTCAATCTTATTGGCTTCTTCTTCAAAAACCTCTATGAAAGTATTGCCTATAATTTTTCTTTTTTCTTCTGGGTCTGTGATGCCTTTTAATTTATTTAGAAATATGTCTTCGGCATTAACTCGAATGACTCTAACATCAAGATGTTTGGCGAATGTATTCATTACTTGATCGCTTTCATCAAGTCGTAATAAGCCGTTATCTACGAAAATACAGGTTAACTGATCACCTATAGCCTTATTAAGAAGCGCTGCCACCACAGAAGAATCCACGCCACCTGAGAGCCCTAAAAGCACATGATCATCCCCTACTTCTTTCCTGATCTTTTGAATGTCTCCTTCAATAATATTACCGGAATTCCAAGCAGTCCCGCATCCACATACCTTGTGTATAAAATTTTCTAAGATGGTTTGTCCATTTTTTGTGTGTGTGACCTCGGGATGAAACTGCAATCCATAAAAGTTTTTCTCTTGATTACTAATAGCCGCTAATGGAGAGTTCTCACTGTTAGCAATAGAAGTAAAACCCTTGGGTAAATCCTCCACTCGATCACCATGACTCATCCAAACATCAAGCAAACGATCTCTCTCATTGATTCCCTCAAATAAAGGATTGACAGGATCAAAGTTTATTTGTGCATAACCGAATTCTCGATGGGTTGAAGACAGCACTGTGCCATCAAGTTGTTCGGTCATCGTCTGCATGCCATAACAAATACCCAAAATAGGTATACCCATTTCAAATATCTCTTGAGGGGCCTTAGGAGATCCTTCAGCAAATGCAGATTCAGGTCCACCTGAGAGAATTATACCGTTTGGTTTAAATTCAATGATCTGAGATGGTTCAGCATCCCATGAATAGATTTCACTGTAGACAGAAGCCTCTCTGACTCGGCGTGCAATTAATTGAGTGTATTGTGAGCCAAAGTCGAGAATTAATATTTTATCTAATTTTGTATCCATGCCAGATTTATAATATTTCTAAACTGTACTATGAAGAATCAGTCGATGGAATAATTGGGTGGTTCCTTGGTGATCATCACATCATGAACGTGGCTTTCTTTCTTGCCTGCATCGGTTATGCGAACAAACTCAGTTTTGGTTTGTAATTCTTTAATGTTCTTACAGCCTGTATAACCCATTGATTGCCTCAAGCCACCAATCAATTGCTCAATATTATTGGTCAAAGGTCCTTTGCAAGGCACTCGTCCTTCAATGCCTTCTGGTACCAACTTATCAGCCGATTCAATATCCCCTTGGAAATATCGATCACTCGACCCATGTTTTTGCGCCATGGCTCCAATCGAACCCATACCTCGGTAGGCTTTAAAGCTTCTTCCTTGATACAGTTCTACCTCGCCTGGTGATTCATCGGTTCCCGCAAATAAACTGCCCACCATGATCGTACTTGCGCCTGCGGCAATGGCTTTTGAAATATCGCCTGAATAACGAATACCGCCATCAGCAATAATAGGTATTCCTTGCCTGCCAATTGCTTCATAAACGTCTGAGATTGCAGTTATTTGTGGCATACCCACTCCTGCAACAACTCGAGTGGTGCATATTGAACCCGGCCCGATTCCAACTTTCACCGCATTCGCTCCAGCATCAACAAGTGCTTTCGCCGCTTCGCCCGTGACAATGTTTCCAACAATTAACTCTAAATCTGGGTACTTCTGCTTGGTGGCTAAAACATGATCAATCACGCTTTTTGTGTGTGCATGTGCTGTATCAATAACAATCACATCGACACCGGATTGAGTCAGTATTTCAATTCTATCGTTGGAATCATCACCAATGCCAACAGCAGCTCCCACTAGAAGAGCGCCATTTTCATCTTTGGCAGCGAGTGGGTTATCGGTTGCTTTTTGAAAATCCTTAGCCGTTATCATTCCTTTGAGTTTAAAATGATCATCCACCACAAGAACTTTCTCAATTCGATGATGGTGTAAAAGTCTTAAGACTTCTTCTTTATCCTCACCCTCCTTGACTGTAATTAAATCTTCTTTTGATGTCATCACACTACTGACAAGTGCATCGAGTTGTGTTTCATATCTCAAATCACGGTTGGTTACGATGCCAACGGTTTCATTATTAGCCACCACTGGAACGCCTGATATATTATTCTTCTTGGTAATCTCCAAGACTTCTCTAATGGTTTTATCGGGAGAGATTGTAATTGGGTCTGTAATAATGCCACTTTCAAATTTTTTGACGCGATTCACCTGAGCTGCTTGATCCTCAACACTGAGATTCTTATGAATAATACCCAATCCACCTTCTTGGGCTATTGCAATGGCCAATTGAAATTCAGTTACTGTATCCATCGCAGCTGAAACTAGTGGAATATTTAAATTTATGCGTTGTGTGAGTTGAGAGCTTAAGTCGGTCTCGCGAGGCAGCACTTCCGAGTAGTTCGGTTTGAGCAAAACATCATCGAATGTTAATGCTAGTTTTTCTTTTGCCATTTGACACTCCATGCACTATGGATTTTGTCAAAAGCATTCTACACATCAATGAGAATTTGTAAACCTCCCGATGGATAGTTTTGTATAATTCAATAATAAAAGTTATGAATGAAGACGATCAAAAATATGTTTTTACTGTTTCCGAACTGAATCAAGAAGTCGGTCAACTATTGGCGTCCAATTTCGGAGTCATCTGGATAGAAGGCGAAGTCTCCAACTACATGAGATCGGCTGCAGGTCATTCCTACTTTTCTTTGAAAGATGAGAAATCTAATATTCGTTGCGCTATGTTTCGACAACAAAGTGCTTCCATTTCTTTTTCCATGGAAGATGGACAAAAGATAATTGCCAGAGCGAAAGTTGGACTCTATCAAGCCAGAGGTGATTATCAACTAATCATCGAATACGCAGAAGAAGCTGGAGAAGGTCTGCTTCGTCAACAATTTGAAACTCTGAAGAAGAAACTTGATGCTGAGGGTTTATTTGATCCTGCCAAGAAAAAAGCACTCCCTTATATCCCAAAAAACATTGGTCTTATCACGTCTTCATCGGGCGCTGCTGTTCAGGATATCTTTAATACCATTAATAGGAGATACAATAACTGCAATCTTATTGTTTACCCAACGTTGGTCCAAGGGCAAACAGCAACACAACAAATATGCAATGCCATCAGAACTGCTAATGAACGTTTGGACTGCAGTGTTTTGATCATTGCTCGAGGAGGCGGTTCATTGGAAGATCTATGGTGCTTTAATGAGGAAAGCGTTGCTCGAGAGATTTACAATTCATCCATCCCTATTATCTCTGGCATTGGTCATGAGACTGATCTGACTATAGCCGACATGGTTTCTGATTATAGAGCACCTACGCCCACAGGAGCAGCAGAAATTGTTCTCCCTGAAAAACATGAAATCATCAATGATCTGAAAGATTTAACCAAACAAATGAATCAATCCATAAGTTATGCAATGCTGGGTCTAAAAAATCAACTGATCCAAAAACATTCCAATTTGCAACAAAAACATCCTGCCAGCCAGTTGCAGCAATTCAATCAACGTCTGGATCAACTGTCTCAAAGCATGAGTTTTATTTCAAAAAATTATCTTGAAAGATTAAAGAATCAATTGCATCAAAGAATCAGTGAAATACAAAGCATGAATCCTGTAAAAAATATCCATGATTTAAGCAATCAATTGGATGGTATTACAGTCAATCTTTTAAGTTCCATCCAATACAATAAGAGCAACAAAGAACAGAGTCTTTCCATTGCATTAGCAAAGCTTGATGGTGCTTCCCCGCTTAATGCCTTGTCGAGAGGTTATGCATTTGTCAGTGATACCGAGACAAAAAAGAGCATCAAAAGCATTGCTGATATTTCCATTGGCTCTGTGGTTCAAACTCAATTGAAAGATGGTATTTTTGAATCAAAAGTATCCAATTTAAAAAAGGAAAAAAAATAATTACTTATTTTTCTTTCTCAGGCGAATAATTCTTTTTCTCTTTTTCCACTGTCTAAAATTGAGCTTATTTTTCTTCTCAGCATAAGGATTTGAACTGTCTTTAAAAATCAAACGAATGGGCGATCCCCAAAAAGAAAAATAGTCTCTGATTCTATTTTCAAGAAATTTTTTATAATTGTCTCTCAACTTCTTTGTCTGCGTGCCATAAATTATAAACATGGGTGGCTGGCTTCCCGCTTGATGAGCGTACTTTAATTTTATCCTCCTACCTTGATTGTATGGCGGTGGGTCGGATTCAACCATGTCTTCAATTAATTTGGTGATTTTAGACGTTGGCACTGTTTTTAAAGAAACATCAGCAGCATCAATAGCCGATTTAAGAACGAGGGTAATGTTCTCTTTGGTCAAAGCAGAAACGTTATTAACATCCACAAAATTAACAAATTTTAATTTACGTCTTATTTGTTTGTCTATATTTTCCATTTGGTATTCTGTCAAAGCATCAAGTTTATTTACAGCAATGGTTAAAGCTCTTTCATTTTTTAGGACCAATCCAATTAAAGAAAGATCCTGATCGGTTATGCCTTCCATTCCATCGATTAGAACAATAACTGAATCCGATAATTCAACGGCCTGTAAAGCTTTAACAATACTGAATTTTTCAATATCCAAATCAATATTCTTTCTTCTTCGGATACCGGCTGTATCAATTAAAACAAGTTCTCTCTGTTTGTATTTGAAATCAACATAAATAGTGTCACGAGTGGTTCCTGGTTTGTTTTGAGTGAGTAAGCGATTCTCTTTGATCAAGCTATTAATAAAAGTAGATTTACCAACATTAGGTCTCCCAATTAAAGCAATTGAAGTGGTTTCGTCAGGTAATTCAAGAAACTCATTCTCTGCCAAATCTTCATCTAGAAAAAGAACTGCTTTCTCTATTAATGCTTCACATTGATCGCCTCTAATTGCTGAAACTTTTATTATTTCCTTAAAACCAAATTTGAGAAAGTCAGTGTCAATTGCATCTTCAGGAATGCCTTCTGTCTTATTGACGACAACGATAATGGGTTTATTTTCTTTTCTTAAGCTTCTAGCAATTTCAAGGTCATTGCTTACAAGACCCTCTCTCCCATCAACCACAAATAAAATTAAATCCGATTCTTGTATCGCCAGTAATGTTTGTTCTTGAATGACATGGGATAAATCTCCATGGTCATGTACCAAACCACCGGTATCAATTAAAATGGATTGAAACCTTTCGCTTTTGAGATAGCCATATATACGATCACGAGTCAGGCCTTCAAAATCTGCTACTAACGCATCTTTTGTGCCTGATAGACGATTAAAAAGTGTTGATTTGCCGACATTGGGTCGACCAACTATTGCTATGACTGGAAGCATTTCTCAACCTCCGCATACTAGGAACTATTTGAAAGAGTAAGAATGGAAATCAAATCCCCATCGTCAGTCAAAACATAGATAGTCCTATCTAATATCAAAGGAGTTGAAGTAATTTTTGAGGAGCCAACACTAATTCTTTGTTGCGTTTCTCCTGTTTTCTTATCCAGCCAGTGAATGTAGCCTTCTAGATCGCCAATGATTAAAGAATTTTCTAATAAGGCTGGTGCAGAAGGATATCGATTTAATAAATTCTCTTTCTTCCATATCTCACGACCTGTAAAACGTGACAAGGCCATCACAGAACCATCTGCTTGTGAAACATATATATCATCGTCATCCGTTGCTATACCAGAATAAATTGAGGCTTCTATCAACCAAATTAGATTGCCAGATTCTAAAGCCATGCCCCCCAATGCTCCTTGATAACTTCCTGCATAAACTTCACTGCCTTGAATCACTAGAGGTGCATCTATGTCAGTAATTTTCTCAATTTCTGTTCGACCACCAGGAGGGGTCAACATTGTTTCCCATAGGAGCATGCCGTCATTGATATCATAAGCACTGACTTTACCATCATCGAAACCACTCAAAACTGCATTAGCAAAACTAACAGGTCCTGTTGTGCCTCTGAGACTCAATTTAGGTACTTTATGATTGACTGTCCATAATGTACCTCCATCTTCTATCGATAAAGCGGTTAGATTGCCATCCACAGTTCTGATGAATATTTGATTGCCCTTGATCGATGCTGGCGCAAGTATTTCACTGCTAACATTGACAGACCATAGCAATTCTCCTGTCAGTGAATCAACAGCAATCAATTCGCCATTACTGGTTCCAAGAACAAGAATTCCATCTTTGTATGCCGGGCCCGATGTGAATGTTAAATCAAAATTATTTTTCCAAATTTTTCTACCGTTTTTAGCATTTAAAGCAGTCACATTCCCATCAAAACTAGCAGCATAGATAGTCTCTCCATCCGTACTTGGGCTCAATCGAATACCCAAACCCTCATGGCTTTTTCCAATTGATGCTCTCCACTGCTTTTTAACAGTTATAGTTTCTTTAAATTCAATGAGTTCGGCGGGTAATAATGAAGTGTCTTCATCGTCACCACCAAAATATGAGCACCCTTGTATCATCGCAATTGCAATAAAGACACTAATAGTTCTAGTGGCACAAACACTTCTAAATAAAATGGTTTTAAAGAAATCCTGACTCATGATTCATCCGCTGTTTCGGTGTCGTCATTGATGCCCATTTCGCTGGCTTTCATTTTGACAAAATCATATTCAAAGTTTCCAGGCGTCATCATCTCCAGAGCTTTTTCATACGCCATATGAGCATCCTCTGTTTCTCCTTGAAGAGAATAAATATCGCCTTTAATGGACTCGTATTTTGGTTGGTATGATTGTGATATCTCATCCACAGAAAGCAATAAAGCCATTGCTTCAGTTAATTTACTTTGCTCAACTAAAATACGAGAAATTCTAAGTCTAGCAATGTGTTTCAGA
>Ga0209252_1002190_pt1 | contig 11899 bp, 12 predicted proteins | sample SaaInlV_135m_DNA_3_FD_184673 | JGI IMG/M metagenome (GOLD analysis project Ga0209252, IMG submission 184673) | Marine microbial communities from expanding oxygen minimum zones in the Saanich Inlet - Saanich Inlet SI074_LV_100m_DNA (SPAdes) (version 2) | ecosystem: Environmental > Aquatic >... | reverse complement strand
TATTGAGTTTCCTTTTGTTCCGTCTGCTTTAGTTTTTTTCAAAATAGGACCTGAAATTGCAAGACCAAGTAAATCGTAGTTATAATCATCAAATAATCTTGAAGATTCATATTCAAAAGCTCCGAATAGCTTATTTGAAGGACCTTTTGTTGTTACCTCAATAATACCTCCGGTAGCATCCCCATATTTTGCCGGTAAACCTCCAGTTACTACCGTAATCTGCTCAATTGCAGAAGTAGGCACCCCCATAGTTCCTCTCACTTTAATACCATCTACAATATAAGAAGTTGCGTCTGAACGAGAACCTCTAACATTTACTGCATCTCCTTCATCTTTCTGATAAATACCTGCTGTTGTTGAGGCAATAGAATTAATACTCTTTGTAGGTAACGCAACAATTTCCTTTGATGTTTTTGTTTCTCCAGAAAGATTTCCTTGATCTATAAGTGGTTTTGTATACCCTCTAACCTCTACTTCGTTTACTAAAACACCCTCAGTCATTTTGATAGCATTATCTCCTGTAAGATAGGTAATTTTGTTTGCGGAAATAATTACTCCTTCTAATGAAAAAGTTGTATATCCTGTAAATGAAGCTTTTACTGTATAAGTCCCTGGATCAATTGGTTTAATAGTAAAACTACCATCTAATCCTGTAGAACTACCTGCAGTTTGTATCCCATTTTTCATGATTACAACATTGGCAAAATCAACTGGGTTCCCTGTTACTCTGTCAGTAATTACCCCTTTAAGAGTTCCTGTTTGTGAGAATGCAAGTGAAGTAAATAATCCTAAAATTGCTGTTAAATATATTTTTCTAAGCATAGGTGTAATGTTATATTTTTTATTTTTCAAAAGGCTGTAAAGATAATAACTTTTGTTATCTGTACAAAAAAAAACAACATCTATTATCCCTAAAAAATTATTTGTAAAATTGCAGTATGAAAAAGATAATTATTTTGGTTCTCAGCCTTCTATCTCTATCTTCATGTAATGATAGTGATGACTACATACAAAATGTATATGTAAATATTGAAGTTCCTGTAAATCAACCAGAATATTCAGATTTAGATGCAATTGGAAATTCTATTTTTATTACAGGAGGTGTAAAAGGTATAATAATTTATCACGCAAATGTAAATGATTATCGGGCTTTTGACCGAAATTGTAGCTTTGAACCATCAATACAATGCTCCTATATCGATTCAATAAATTCTACAATAGCTTCTTGTAATTGTTGCTCTTCAAAATTTCTGATTGACCAAAATGGAATAACCGCAAACGGACCTGCATTACGACCTCTAAAAGAATATTACACTTCTTTCTCTGGGGGAATACTGAAAATTAAAAATTAGTATCTGTAATATTCTGGTTTGTAAGGACCTTCAACTTTTACTCCAATATATTCAGCTTGATCATCACGTAAAGTTTCTAACTCCACACCAATTTTAGAAAGATGTAATCTGGCAACTTTTTCATCTAAATGTTTTGGCAACATATAAACTTTGTTCTCGTATTTGTCCGTGTTATTCCAAAGTTCTAACTGTGCTAATACTTGGTTAGTAAAAGAATTTGACATAACAAAAGAAGGATGACCTGTAGCGCAACCTAAATTTACTAATCTACCCTCTGCGAGTAAAATAATATCCTTACCATTTACTGTGTACATATCAACCTGAGGTTTAATTTCATTTTTTGTGTGACCCCAGTTATCATTTAGCCAAGATACATCAATTTCATTATCAAAATGACCGATATTACAAACAATTGTTTTGTCTTTCATTGTTTCAAAATGACGAGACTGAATAATATCTTTATTACCTGTTGTTGTTACAATGATATCTGCATTTTTACAAGCATCATCCATTTTTTTAACAGCAAAACCATCCATAGCAGCTTGAAGAGCACAAATAGGATCGATCTCCGTAACAGTTACTCTTGCTCCAGCTCCTCTAAGTGAAGCTGCAGAACCCTTCCCAACATCACCATAACCAGCAACAACAGCAACTTTTCCTGCCATCATTACATCGGTTGCTCTTCTGATTGCGTCTACTAAAGATTCTTTACATCCATATTTATTGTCAAATTTAGATTTTGTAACAGAATCGTTAATATTTATTGCGGGAAGGGTAAGTGTTCCTTTCTCCATTCTTTCATATAATCTGTGGACTCCAGTTGTAGTTTCCTCTGAAAGACCTTTTATTTCCGCTACCATTTCTGGGAATCTATCTAAAACCATATTTGTTAAATCACCTCCATCATCTAAAATCATATTTAGTGGTTTATCTCCTTCAAAAGCAGTAAGAGTTTGTAAGATACACCAATCAAATTCTTCTTCATTCATTCCTTTCCAAGCAAAAACCGGAACTCCAGTTGCTGCAATAGCTGCAGCTGCCTGATCTTGCGTAGAAAAGATATTACAAGATGACCACGTAACCTCAGCTCCTAAATGAATTAATGTTTCAATTAATACTGCTGTTTGAATAGTCATGTGTAAGCAACCTGCAATCCTAGCTCCTGCAAGAGGCTTGCTATCTCCATATTCCTCCCGAGTCGACATTAGACCTGGCATTTCTGCTTCTGCTAATGTTATTTCTTTTCTTCCCCATTCTGCCAAGGAGATATCTTTTACTTTGTAATTCATAGTTTCCATTTCCATATTATTGTTTTTTGGACGGCAAATATAAGCATAATTATTACTTTTGCCATCAACAATATACGATATGCCCTTACTTCTAGAAAAAGAGGAAAACAACAATACTGTTTTGGTCTGGGAAATTTCAGAACCTTTGGAAAATCTAATTAGTTTAACCTCTAATATAGATTGTTCTCACTTAAAAAGTGACAAAAGAAAAAAGGAGTTTCTGGCTTGCAGAATTTTGTTAAACCATTTTGATAAAAATCTGAAAATTTCTTATTCTGAAAATGGATCCCCAAATTTAAACAATCATCAATGTGTTTCTGTTTCACATTCTGGAGACTTAGTTTGTATTATTATCTCTGATGAAGAAATTGGGATAGATATTGAAAAAATATCTGAGAAAAGTCTGCGACTGAAAGAAAAATTTATCAACTCACATCACACTAAATTAAACAAAGAAAAATCTACTCTTATTTGGTGTATAAAAGAAGCTGTTTTCAAATTCCATAAAATTGGAAATGTAGATTTCATAAAGGATATTTCTGTTCCAGAATTTATATTAAAAGAAAATGGGGAAATAGATATTAGTTTTAAGAACAACACATTAAAATCTTACTATTTTAAAGTTGGAAATTCTTATTTAGCATATGTTTGTAAATAATTATGGGAATATATAGTCAGATAATCGAGAGCAAGAAAAAAGGAAGAAAACTTTTATGAAAATAGTTATTAATGAGTCTTACACATATCTTCATCTACTACAATAAAGTAATCCGCATTACCTATTAGTTCTTCATCAAATTCTGTAATATCTGATTGTTCAACAACTTCAATAGTTAGAATATCTAAATCCGGATTCAATTGTAATAAATACCACATTATAGACTCATGAAATCTAGAATGATACGATCCATTATAATGTAGGAATCTGGTATCTTCTTTCATGTTCTTATGAACAAAATAAGCCATGGTAGCATCTTTTATTGCTTGCGATTTGGGCAAATTTTCTCCTCCATGACCTTCTGCCATTACAGATATTTCTTTATAGCAATGTAAAGAGGTGTCGTAATCTATTGGAAGTGGAACAATAAATTGTTTTGATGAGGGAGGTAAATACTCTAAGGTATCGATTCCAAATCTATATACCATACTTGCAAATCTTCTTGGAATATTAGTCGCTACAAAATGGATCTTATTTTCTTTTGCAAAACTTAGAAGTGGTCTGTAATCTGTTTTATGATTTACCCATATTTTTGCTTCTTTTTCAAAATCTTTCTCTCGAATAAAACCTAGCAAATACTCATCTAACTTAATCTGATCATCCGACTCTAACATCTCCGCTCCAAGCATTAAATTTTCTGCATGTTTTTCGAAAAGATTCTTTGTGAGTTCTAATTGTAACCAATGTGAAATTGGATCGTTATGATTTTCTCCAAAAAAAACTACATCTGCCTTTACAGCACTTTTACTCATTATTTGATAAGACACCTTTTTACCGTCTTCATTATATATTTGAAAAGATCTCTCTTGTCCAAATAGATTTGCAAATAAATATAAGTTTAATAGACTAAATAATAGTAGTTTCCTCATAATAAAAAATTTGTGTTGCAAACTTATACATTTTCGTATTTTTGGCTCCTAACTGATGGAAGAAATAATTCAAATATTTAGTAACGCTAATTTAAATTGGATTACAATATGCGCTGCTATTTCTGGTATTCTATACATAATTTTAGCTGCAAAAGAAAATGTTTGGTGCTGGTTAGCCGCATCTATTAGTGTTTGTCTATACATGTATATAAACTATGATTTAGGTTATTATTCTCAAGCTGTGCTGCAGATATTTTATCTATTTATGGCAATTTATGGATATGTTATGTGGAACAAATTAGATCCTGAAAGAATCAAAGAATGGTCTGCAAAAAAACATCTCTTTATAATATTTATTGGAGCAATTATAACTTTTATAATTGGATTCATATTAACAGAATATGTTGAGGATTCTGAACAGCCAATTCTCGATTCTCTTACTACAGTTTTTTCTGTATTTGCTTCTTATATGGTAGCGAAAAAAGTACTTGGGAACTGGTTATACTGGATTGTTATAGACTCTCTTATAATTTATCTTTATTATATCCAAGGAGAATTTATTTTGGCTCTACAGTTTTTAGTTTATATTATTATTGCTGTTTACGGTTATTTCTCTTGGATCCAAAGAATGAAAACAAATGACTAAAATAATTGTTACTGGAGCTGAAAGTAGTGGAAAAACTACTATTTGTAAAGGTCTTTCAAATTATTATAACATTCCTTTTTCTGAAGAATACTCTAGAATATATTTAAATACTTTGCAAAGAGATTACACTCAAGAAGATCTTCTAGAAATTGCAAAAGGTCAATTAAAATCTAATCAAGAAAATCAAATTTGTGATACGGATTTAATCACAATAAAAATATGGAGCAATTACAAATATGATAATTGTAATAATTGGATTTTAGAACAGATTGAAAAACAAAAAACTGAAAATCGTTTTTATCTTTTGTGTAAGCCAGACATACCATGGAAATCAGATCCTCTTAGAGAAAACCCTACAAATAGAGAAGAACTCTTTGAAATTTATAAAAAAGAATTAGATAGACTGTCTCATAATTATTTTATAATTGAGGGAGAAAATAGATTTAAAAAAAGTTTAGCTAAGATTGTCGATCTTATCATTTAATTTCCGTATTTGATTTTTCATTTCTTTTACTTCCTGATCAATGTTCTTAATTCTTTGATAGGATTTTTTATCTCTTTTTTTCTTAGCTGAGCGTTTTTCAAAATAATAAAAAATAGTTATGAATAAAAAAAGCGCAACCCCGTATATTAAATTCTTAGATTCTTCAGTCATAAGTCGCAAAATTAATAAAATTATTGAAAGTAATATTTTTTTGATATTTTTGCTCAGTCGTAAAAAGGGGGTGCTAAAAAAGCTGAGATTATACCCATTGAACCTGAGGTGGTAATTCACCATAGGGAAATGTGTTTTTATTGATTTAACAGACAATTACCCTCCTTTTTCTTAATGCTAACTCAAAAATTAAAAACATGTTTAATAAAAAATTTAATCTTGCGCTAATTATCTGTTTGCCTTTCATTTGCATTTCTCAAAAAAATGACACAATACCTCTTTTACAAACTCTACCAGAACTACAAATTACTGGAGTAAATGCAGGAGAAAAAACTCCCGTTTCGTATACCAACATTTCAGAGAGTGAAATTGAAAAGGTAAATCTAGGTCAGGATTTACCATATTTAATTTCATTAACTCCGTCCGTAGTGTCATCTTCTGATGCAGGAGCAGGTATTGGATATACGTATATGACTATTCGTGGATCAGACGCTAGCAGAATTAATGTGACCGTTAACGGAATCCCGTTAAATGATGCTGAAAGTCAGGGTGTTTGGTGGGTAAATATGCCTGATTTTAGTTCTTCTGTAAGCAACATACAAATACAAAGGGGGGTCGGAACTTCTACTAATGGAGGATCTGCTTTTGGAGGGTCTGTAAACCTAAATACAAATGGCTTAAAATCAAAAAAATATGTAACACTAAATAATTCTGTTGGTTCGTATAATTCCTTAAAAAATAATATCGAGTTTGGTACCGGTTTATTAAATGGGAAATGGGCGTTTGATGGAAGATTATCTAGAATTACTTCTGATGGTTATATTGATCGAGCTTCTTCAGATTTAAAATCCTCTTATTTTTCAGGAGGGTATTATGGAGAAACTCAAAGTTTAAAAGCTATTGTTTTTACAGGTCATGAAAGAACTTATCAAGCATGGAATGGAGTCCCTCAATCATTTCTAGATTCTCTTCCTACATTTAATCCTTACAATTATGAAGATGAAGTAGATGATTACAGACAAACTCATTATCAGTTGCATTACAACAAACAATTCAACACAAATACTTTCTTGAATTTTGCAACTCATTACACAAAAGGAGCTGGTTATTATGAGCAATATAAAGGAGATAAATATAATTCACTTTTAAATTATGGATCTGAAGAAAATTTAGCAGATTACGCCCTTAATGATGCTATTATAAATGGAGATACAATTACAACTACTAATTTAATAAGAAGAAAATGGTTAGATAATGACTTTTATGGAATTACATTTTCAGCAAATCATTCTACCAAAAAAATGAATTTTATTTTGGGAGGAGCTGCAAATACCTATGTTGGTGATCATTTCGGAAACGTAATCTGGTCTGAATTATATTCAGAAATGGATCATGAATATTACAGGAATAAAGCAACAAAAAATGATCAGAATATTTATCTAAAAACAGATTATTCTATAACAGAAAAACTAAATCTTTTTGCAGATTTACAAACAAGATCTATTCAATATAATTTTGAAGGATTAAATGATGACGGAACAACTGCAGAACAATCTGTAAATCTGAACTTTTTTAACCCTAAACTTGGAGCCTTTTACTCTTTAAACAATAATAATGCTTTTTACGCATCTTATTCCGTATCAAACAAAGAACCAAATAGAAACGATTATGTAGAAAGTTCTCCTTCTTCTAGACCAAAACACGAAACAGTATACGATACAGAAGTTGGATGGAAATTTAATACTAAGAGTATGTCTTTAGGAATAAACCTATATCATATGGACTACAATAATCAATTAATAAATACTGGGGAAATTAATGATGTTGGTTATTCTGTGCATTCAAATATTAAAGAATCATACAGAAAAGGTATTGAAGTTGTATATGGAGTTAAAATTACTAAGAATCTAAATTGGAATGCAAATCTTACTTTATCGGACAATAAAATTGTAGAACATACTGAATATATCGATAATTGGGATACAGGAGGAAAATTAGAGGTTCATTACGAAAATACCGATATTTCATTTTCTCCTAATATTATTGCAAAATCTGAAATAAATTACAAGATAAAGAATCTTAATACTTCTTGGGTTTTTAAACATATCGGAAAACAATATATCGATAATTCTGAATCTACAGACCGTATGTTAGATGCATATTCAGTAAGCGGTCTTTTATTTTCTTATTCCCTAAAGTTTAAAAATATAAAAGATGCGAAAATTTCTCTTCAAGTAAATAATCTACTGAATAATTCTTATTCGAATCGTGCTTGGGTGTATCGGTTTATTTCTGAAGGATGGAATCCAGTTGGCTCTGATCCTTACACAAATGCAGATACTGATGGATATAATATGATTGGTTATTTCCCGCAAGCAACTAGGAATTATATGTTAGGAATAACTTTAGGACTATAAAACATCTAGAAACTATCAACTATTTACTTATATTTGCGCTTTAACTATACTTTATGAATTATAACACAGAAAGAGAACATCTCATCATACCTGAATATGGAAGGCATGTACAAAAAATGGTAAAACATGCTACTTCTATTGCAGACAAATCAGAAAGACAAAAATGCGTACAAGCTATTATCAGTTATATGGGGCAAATGAATCCTCATTTGAGAGATATTCCAGATTATAAGCACAAACTTTGGGATCATTTATTTATTATGTCAGAATTTAAATTAGAAGTGGACTCTCCTTATGATAAGCCCTCTCCTGAAAAACTTGCTGAAAAACCTGATATAGTAAAATATCCTAAAACAAAATTCTCTTTTTCTTATTATGGAAAACACATTGAAACCATGATAGAGACAGCTATCAAGATGAAAGATGGAGAGGAAAAACAGATCCTTACAGGCATGATTGTAAATCATATGAAGAAATGTTATATTGCTTGGAGTAAAAGCTCTATAGATGACAAAATAATTTTTAAACATCTAGAAAAATTATCAAAAGGACAACTTGAACTTCATGAGGATTTCATCATAATAGAAGATGGTAAAGCAACCGCTAAAAAGCCTGTGAGTATTAAGAAAAACAACCATAAAAACAATTATAAGAAAAAAAGATATTAATTTATGGCAACTTTTAAAGTACAAGGAGGATTAAAACTAAAAGGTGAGCTGCATCCTCAGGGAGCAAAAAATGAGGCGTTACAAGTTTTATGTGCCGTTTTACTCACTCCTCAGGAAGTAATCATGGAAAATGTACCAAACATTCGTGATGTAAATATTCTGATTGATCTTTTAAGAGATTTAAATGTAAAAGTAAATCAGATTGATGAAGAAAGCTATAGTTTTAAGGCAGATGAGGTAAATGTAGATTACCTTTCATCTGAAGATTATAAAGAAAAAAGTAGTCGTATCAGAGGATCTATTATGATTGTAGGGCCTCTTTTATCTAGATATGGAAAAGGATATATTCCAAGACCTGGTGGAGATAAGATAGGAAGAAGAAGAGTAGATACTCACTTTATTGGATTTGAAAAATTAGGAGCTAATTTTGTATATGATAGTAAGGAAGAATTTTATCGGGTTACAGCAGATGAGTTAAAAGGAACATATATGCTACTTGATGAAGCTTCTGTTACTGGAACTGCAAACATCATCATGACTGCAGTTATGGCAAAAGGAAAAACTACAATCTATAATGCTGCTTGCGAACCTTACCTTCAGCAACTTTGTAGTATGTTAAACTCTATGGGAGCAAAAATCTCAGGAGTTGGATCTAACCTATTAGAAATTGAAGGAGTAACAAGTTTAGGTGGGTGCAATCACAGAATCTTACCAGACATGATTGAAATAGGTTCTTTTATTGGTTTAGCTGCTATTACAAAATCAGAAATTACCATAAAAAATGTTGCGTACGATAAACTTGGGGTTATTCCTTCTGTTTTCTCAAAATTAGGAATTAAAATGGAACGTAGAGGAGATGATATTTATATTCCTTCTCAAGAAAGTTATGAGATTGAAAGTTTTATTGATGGTTCTATTCTTACTATTTCTGATGCCCCATGGCCAGGATTTACCCCTGATTTATTGAGTATTATTTTAGTAGTTGCTTCTCAAGCAAAAGGTTCGGTTCTTATCCATCAAAAAATGTTCGAGTCTCGTTTGTTCTTTGTAGATAAATTGATTGATATGGGAGCTCAAATTATCCTTTGCGATCCGCATAGAGCTACCGTTATCGGAGGAAACCATCAGTTTAAATTTAAATCTACTACCATGACATCTCCAGATATCCGTGCAGGAGTTTCTCTTTTATTAGCTGCCCTTGCAGCAGATGGAGAAAGCACTATACATAATGTAGAGCAAATTGACAGAGGATACCAAAATATTGACAAACGACTAAATGCTATCGGAGCAAATATCCAAAGAATTAACTAATAAAATTGAAATGAAAATAAACTTAAAAAGAGTAATACTAACAAGTACAATTGCTATATTTATAAGTTGCACAGGAATTGCACAAACAACAGGATTAAACATAGGAGATAAAGCTCCTGAACTTTCATATGAAAATCCGAAAGGAGAAGTATTAAAACTATCTGAATTAAAAGGGAAAATTGTTCTTATCGATTTCTGGGCAAGTTGGTGTGGTCCTTGTAGGAGAGAAAATCCAAATGTTGTTAGTGCATATAAAGAATATTCTGATAAAGATTTTACTAACGGAAAAGGATTTGAAGTATATAGCGTTTCGTTTGATACAAAGCAAAACGCTTGGTTAAAAGCTATAAATGATGATAAACTTTTCTGGGAATATCATGTTTCTGATTTAGGAGGATGGAATTCTGCAGCTGCAGGAATTTATCAAATCAGAAGTATCCCTTCAAGTGTTTTAATTGACAAAAACGGAATTATTATTGCAAAAAACCTGAAAGGAGCTGCTTTACATCAATTCCTAAAAAATAATCTTAAAAAATAACATCCTGACAAAATGTCCTTTTTGCCTGTTTGGCAAAGTATTTTCAGTATATAAGTACTGAAACAACAAAAATTTAGATAAAATTAAGATGGCAAAGAAGAAAGAAAGAAAAAAGAAGGTAGAAGAAACAACTGAAGAGATTGAAATTCAGAAAGAAGAAGTGAAATCTCCCCCTAGCATGGAAGAATTATTAGCTGCAGAAAAAGATAAAAACTTAAGATTATTTGCAGAGTTCGAGAACTTTAGAAAAAGAACTGCAAGAGAAAGAATTGAATTATTTTCTACTGCAAACATAGACATAATGACTGCTTTATTACCAGTTCTTGACAATTTTGAAAGATCTATAATTGCAAATAATTATTCTGATGAAGATGGTCCGGTTTTAATATTCAAACAACTAAAGTCAGAACTAGAAAAAAAAGGGTTAAAAGAAATAGAAGATCCAATCGGAAAGGAATTAGACACCGAATTTCATGAGGCAATTACAAATATTAAGGCTCCTTCTAAGAAGTTAAAAGGTAAAATTGTAGATACGGTAGAAAAAGGATATATTTTAGGAGAAAAAGTAATCAGATACGCAAAGGTAGTAGTAGGTAATTAAAATTATGGCAAAAAGAGACTATTACGAAATATTAGGAGTCAGTAAGAATGCTGATGATAAGGAGATAAAAAAAGCATATCGTAAACTTGCAATTAAATATCATCCGGACAAAAACCCTGACAACAAACAATCAGAAGAAAAATTTAAAGAAGCTGCAGAAGCTTATGATATCCTTTCAACTCCAGAGAAGAAACAAAGATACGACCAGTTTGGCCATGCCGGAATGGGTGGAGGATCTGGTAGAGGAGGTTTCCATGGAGGAGGAATGAATATGGAAGATATCTTCTCTCAATTCGGAGATATTTTCGGAGGGGGAGGAGGAGGTTTTAGTGGATTTGGAGGTGGACAAAGAAGGAGGGTAACGAAAGGAACAAACCTAAGAATCCGATTAAATTTAACTTTAAGAGAAGTTGTAGAAGGGGTTGATAAGAAGATAAAAGTACGAAAGTTAGTAGTAGCAGAAGGAGTGACTTACAAGACTTGTGGAGCTTGTAATGGTTCAGGTCAAGTTAGTCGTATAAGTAACACTATCTTAGGACAAATGCAAACTTCATCACCATGTCCTAATTGTAGTGGAAATGGACAAAGTATCGATAAAAAACCATCCACTGCAGACCAAAATGGAATGATACAAAAAGAGGAGACTGTTGAAATTTCTATTCCTGCAGGTGTAGAAGATGGAATGCAACTAAAAGTTAGTGGGAAAGGAAATGCTGCCCCATCAGGAGGAGTAAATGGAGATATATTAGTAGTTATCTCAGTAGAAGATCATCCTGACTTGGTAAGAGATAACTCAAATAATCTACATTATGATAAATACATCAGTTTCTCGCAG
>Ga0209252_1002186_pt1 | contig 11911 bp, 9 predicted proteins | sample SaaInlV_135m_DNA_3_FD_184673 | JGI IMG/M metagenome (GOLD analysis project Ga0209252, IMG submission 184673) | Marine microbial communities from expanding oxygen minimum zones in the Saanich Inlet - Saanich Inlet SI074_LV_100m_DNA (SPAdes) (version 2) | ecosystem: Environmental > Aquatic > Marine... | reverse complement strand
CCAAGGGTTCGGGCCGAATTGCCGAAGTTTCAGCACGGTTTACCCTGGATGCCATGCCGGGCAAGCAGATGGCCATCGATGCCGATCTATCGACCGGGCTCATTGACGAGTCCGAAGCCCGAGCACGGCGCAAGGAATTGGAAGAGGAAAGCTCATTTTTCGGCGCCATGGACGGCGCCTCGAAGTTTGTCCGCGGCGATGCCGTCGCCGGAATCATGATCACGTTTATCAATGTCGTGGCCGGCATGATTATTGGCGTCGCTCAACAGGACATGAGCTTCGCCGATGCCGCCGAGTCTTACACGCGGTTAACCGTCGGCGACGGGCTGGTCTCACAAATCCCCGCGCTGATCGTCTCGACCTCGGCAGGCTTGATGGTGACCCAGGCAGGGATTGGGGAAAAAACCGAGAGCGCTTTATTCAAGCAACTTGGCGGCAAACCAAAAGCCTTGGGGATGGTCTCATTTCTGCTGGTCGCCTTGGCAATTCTTCCGGGCGTTCCCGTCTTTCCGTTCCTCCTTCTTGCCAGTGCGACAGGCCTTGCCGCGTTCTTCGTTAACGCCCGGTCCCGCGAGATCGAGGAACAGGCCCTCATCGAAGAGGAGGAAGGGGCGATTGACCCGGCGGCGTTGGCGGAAGAGCCGATTTCCAGCGCGCTGCGTATTGACTATCTGCGCCTTGAATTGGGTTATGGCTTGTTGTCATTGATCAGTGCGCCGAAAGAGGGCCAACGCCTGACCGATCAGATCAAGGCGCTGCGCCGCCAAATGGCGGCCGACGTCGGCTTCGTCATGCCATCGGTCCGCATTCAAGACAACATGCAATTGCCGGCCAATACCTACATCATCCGGGTTAAGGAAATTGACGCCGGCAACGGCGAGCTGCGGCCGAATATGATGCTGGTCATGGATCCGCGCGGCGAGGACATCTCCCTACCCGGCGAGAAAACGACAGAGCCGACTTTTGGGCTTCCGGCCATGTGGATCGAAGACGCCAACCGCGAGGAGGCGCTTTTCCGGGGCTATACAGTTGTTGATCCAGCGACGGTGATCACTACGCACCTCACCGAGGTTATCAAGGACAACATGGCTGAATTGTTGTCCTATTCGGAGACCCAGAAACTCCTTGATGAACTCGACAAGGATCATCAGGCCCTGATCACCGATCTGATCCCTGCGCAAATTTCTCTGGGTGGCATTCAGCGTATTCTCCAGAACTTGCTGGCCGAGCGCATTTCCATACGCGACCTGCCGACAATCCTCGAAGGTGTCGCCGAGGCCTGCGGGCACAGCCGCAATGTGATGACAATCACCGAACACGTCCGGGCCCGTCTGGCGCGCCAGATCAGCGACCAAAACACCAACGCCCAAGAAGTCATCCCGATGATGACACTGTCGCCACAGTGGGAGCAGGCCTTCGCGGAAAGCCTTGTTGGCCAGGGTGAAGACAAGCAATTGAGCATGCAGCCGACCCGTCTGCAGGAATTCATTACAGCCCTACGCAATGGTTTTGAGCGCCAAGCCATGATGGGCGAGGCGCCGGTATTGCTGACCAGTCCGGGCATTCGTCCTTTCGTGCGCTCCATCGTCGAACGGTTCCGGCCGATGACGGTCGTCATGTCGCAAAACGAAGTTCATCCAAAAGCCAAAATAAAGACCGTCGGTCAGGTATAATAGCCGGAGCGACCGAAAGGCCCCGAACACATGCGTGTCAAAACGTACACCGCCGAAACGACAGTTGCCGCCATGAGCATGGTCCGCGGCGAGCTTGGCGATGAAGCGATCATGGTCTCCACCCGGACGGGGTCCGACGGCTCGACCTGTGTCACCGCGGCCATCGATCCGGTGCTACCAGCGAACGAGGATATCGAGGAACGCGAGCCCCTGGTGTTTCCCGATGAGACCGAGGCGACAATACGCCAAGCCCTCGCCTATCACGGCGTGCCACCCTGGCTGAGCAGCCGATTGGCCAAGGCGGCGGCGGCTGTCGAGGCGCAATCCCCCAAATCAACCGCAGCAACGTGTCTGGGCGCAGCCTTGGACGAATATTTCTCCTTCCCACCCCTCGAAGACGATTGGCCTGAAGGCCCCTTGCTACTTGTCGGCCCGCCGGGCAGCGGCAAAACCATCACGGCGGCGAAACTTTGCGCCCGCGAACGTCTGGCGAACCGCCACGTCGGGGTGCTGACGGCGGATACCAAACGCGCCGGCGGCGGCGAACAATTGGCGGCATTTACGCGCATTCTTGATATTGAGCTGGGCACAGCACCGACCCCGGATGATCTTGGCCAGGCACTCAGCGCCGATGTTCTCAAAGGAAAGCGGGTCATAATCGATACGCCGGGCTGCAATCCTTATGACGAAAAAGAAATGGACGATCTGCTGGCGCTCTGTGAAGCCGCAGGCGGTTCGGTTGTGCTGACCCTACCCGCCGGCGGCGATCCTATGGAAGCCGCCGACATGGCGCGCGCCTACGCCGATATCGGCGCCAAATGCATGATCGTCACCCGTATGGATATCACACGGCGGTATGGCGGATTGCTTGCTGCCGCCGACGGCGCCGGATTGAATTTTGCCGATGTCAGCATTTCCGCCCAAGTTGCCGACGGTTTAATACCCTTATCACCCCTTGCGCTGGCGCGGTTGCTCATGCCGCACACGGAAGAAACAAATCCTGCCCCCCAACAAAACACCGCTGAGGCTTCCCCATGAATAGCGAAATACCGACACCGCAGCCGGGCGCCCGCGCCAAGAAACGCAATATGATTGCCGTGGCGTCTGGCAAGGGTGGGGTCGGTAAGACCTGGTTCTCCATCACCCTCGCCCACGCGCTGGCCTTGCGCGGATATCGCGTCTTGCTGTTCGATGGCGATCTCGGTCTCGCCAATCTGGATATTCAATTGGGGTTGATGCCGAAACAGGACCTGTCAGGCGTTATTGCCGGGCGGTTAACGCTCAATCAGGCGGTGCTTGATTATACTGATGGTGGCTTCCACGTCATTGCCGGGCGGTCGGGCTCCGGTGGATTGGCGAACGTCGCCGCCAGCCGATTGCAGATGCTGGGCGATGATCTGTCCTTGCTGGCATCAAATTACGATTTCGTTTTTCTGGATCTGGGCGCCGGTGTCGAACGCACGGTCCGCCAGCTCACCCATAATGCGGGCCGATGTGCCGTGTTGCTGACGGACGAACCGACGTCGCTCACGGACGCCTACGCTTTTATCAAGGTCACCAACGCGGAACGCCCCGAGGTGGATTTTCAAATCGTCACAAACGGCGTCAACTCAACCCGCGAAGGCGAGCGCACATACAATACGCTGCTCAAGGCGTGCCAGGGGTTTTTGAAAATCTCACCACCGCTGCTGGGGATTATTCGGCGTGACCCACGGGTCGGCGAATCAATCCGCAACCAAACCCCCTTGCTGACGCGATACCCCAACACCGAAGCCGCCGAAGACATTGAAAAAATTGCCGACAAGTTGACCACCTAAAAGGACGCGACACTCGAGACCCATGGCAACCGTCACACCGCCGCCGCCGCCGCCATCGCCGATCCCTCAAACGGCTGCGCAACCGACCGCGGTTGTCAGCAATCCACCAACCAGCTTGACCTCGGTTGCCGCGGGCACGCGCATTGACGCAATTATTGTCGCGACAATGCCGGATGGACGGGTCGAAGTTGAATCACGGCTTGGCCGGTTTCTATTTCAATCGAACGTCGCCTTGCCGAAAGAAGGGCCGATACAGCTGCAGGTGCAAACCCTGGCGCGCCAGCTTTATCTGCTCATCACGTCCATCCACGGCAAACCGCCGAACGCGGCGCTGCGCAATCTGGGCCTCAACACTCCCAATCCCGGGCAAATCGGGAACGTACCGTCGGCGACAGGCGCGGCCGCCACCCCATCGTTAACCGGCTCCCAGGCGAACGCCACGGCGGCCACGGCACGGGCAATCGCTACGCCGCCGGTTCAATTGACCACCGGCGGCATACTGGCCGCCACCTTGCTAAGGCCAACCTTGGTTAGCACACCATCAACCAAGACCACGCCGACAGCGGGACGCCCAGCAGCCGGATTGAGTACAGTGGCATCTACTGGTTCCCTCAAAGGCGCCGCCGCAACTGGCGCTGCAGTGCCGGGACAGGCCGCCGGTGCGCGTGGCGCCACCTCCGGCGCCCAAGCCATCGCCGCCTATGGCGGTGCGAAAAGTGCGGCAAAGTCCGGGGCGGCAAAACCTTCCGGCACAGTCAGCATCCCCGCGGGCAACGCTTTCAGTGTGCGGGTGACATCCCTGCAGCCGCCGACCGCGACCTCGGGTACGCCGAGCTTCCCATCATCAACCACAGCGCCCTTGCTCGTCGGGCAACCGATCAATGGTGTGGTATCGGCGACGTCGGCGACCGGCCAAACGGTTGTACAAACCCACGCCGGACCAATTTCTTTGGCAACGTCTTCGGCTCTGCCGGCGGGCACAAAGATCAGTTTGGATATTATGTCGCTGCCAAAGCTAGAGAACGCGCCCATCGATGAGGCGGTCTCCAAACGCCTCAGTCACGCGATTTTACAATCCCGACAATGGCCGGCACTCGATGAGACATTCGGGGCGCTGCGTGAGGGCAGCCCGTCGGCTGCACTGCAGATGATCAATGCCGTCCTGCCGCGCCCGGATGCAGCGCTGGCGGCGAATATATTGCTGTTCATCATGGGGGTCCGCGGCGGTGAACTGGCATCGTGGATGGGCGATGGGCCCACGCGGGCATTACAAAAACTCAGGCCGGATCTTTTAAACCGCCTCAAAGAAGACTTTAAAACTCTCGGTCGGGTCGCGGAAGAGCCCCCCAGCAATGAATGGCGCGCCTTGCCGATCCCAATGGCAAGCGGCGCTGAAATTCAACAAATTCAACTCTACCTGCGCCGCCAGACGGCCGATGACGAAGACGACGACGAACAATCGGAACCCGGCACCCGGTTTATTGTGGATGTTGATTTCAGCCGTATGGGCCGCGTCCAATTGGATGGATTGGTTCATAACGCCAACAAGCGCTTCGACTTGATAATACGTACCGACAATCAAATCCCCAATCGCATTCAAAACGACATTCGCCAAATTTTTGAAAACGCCAACGACATCACCGGCATTACCGGCCAGTTGGGTTTTCAGGCCGCACCGCCGAAATTCATCGACGCCATCGGTGACGCGGACAGTGGGAAATTGGGTGTCGTCGTATGACCGGCGTCCAAGACATGGATGTTTTCAAACGCCGCGCCGTTCTCAAAGGCTTGGATAACCCCGGCGGTGGCGCCGACTATGTCACCGGCATCCAAGGCCAACTTACACTCACCGGCTTCGATCACCCCGTCAGCATCGCCATTCGCTATGTCCCCGACCGCTACGTCGTCACGCCTGAAAGCTTTCAGGCCTACTTGGAGACCCTCGAAGCGCTGACTTGGAACACCCTCGAAGAGGTGGCCGTCGCGGCTGCCAAAGACATTTCCAACGAACTGCTAACCCGCTGGGCACAGGCCAATCTGCGAACCGGTGATCCGGAAAATGACCAAGCCCTCACCCACGACGTCACCATCGAAGACCGCCAGCCCGGCTGGCGGAATGATGACCTGCTCTACCGGCTGACGCCGATTTAGCGAGAGAATAGTTTGTCGGTTCACTCAAATACCAGCGGCCTTCACTGAACCTTTCCCAAGACGCCTATTAATATCCGCTTCACAATGCAAACCAAACGTCATTCGTGGCCCATCAGGATGTCTGAAATAGCCTGAAGCAGTCGAATGTCGGATGTGCGAATAATGCCAGCTTTTTGATTCGAAGATAATTCGATACATTCTTCAAAGGGCACGCAATAAGTTTCCAGATATCCTCTATCACAGGATATCCTTCTAGCATACGGACGCGGATTCGAATAAATGACAGAGACAAATTCGACAGAAAATTCCGAACGGAATCTTCTCCGACACAAAGTCAAAATTCTTGAATCGGAATGCGCGGCTCTAAGGCTGGAGAATGATGGATACCGACAAGACCACATCTCGGCCGCTGATCCCAAAATTGCTGACGCACGGCATCAGGAGAACCATTTAGGATTGCGTTTGATTCTCGAGAGCAGCCCCTTCGGCGTGTCAATCGTATCAAGAAATAACCCCGACAAGCGGTTATTTGCGAACAAGCGAATGGTTGAGATGTTCGGCTTCGAATCAAGCGAAGACATGCTGCATTTTTCCGCGTCGGAAAGTTATGTGAATCCAGAAGACCTTGAGAACCTTAGGCGCTCGAGTAAGGAAGGGAACTTTCAAACCGAAGTCGTGATGGAGAGATATCGAAAAGACGGGACCCGTTGGTGGTGTGAATTTTTTTGACACCAAGCGCGTTTTGAAGGTGAGGATGTGATTATTTCCTGGCATGCGGATATCACGGACCGCAAGCACGCGGAATTGGCTGTGTCAGAAAACATCTCGATACTTCAGGCGATATTTGACAATACGCCTTTGAACATGAATTTCAAGGATACGACCGGCCGCTATCAATTGATCAACAATATTTATGCGGATTGGTACGGCTTAACGCCCGAAGATATCATCGGAAAGCGGGCAAGCGAGTTCGCATTCGACGCGCCCATTGCCGCCGACATGAGTAATAATGAGAAAACCGTCCTCGAAACCGGCAAGCCCAATCAGTATGAGGTTCAAATTAGGGGCAAGGACGGATCGTTATATGACCGACAAGTCATAAAATTCCCGGTCAAAACAAGAGACGGTAAAATTAATTCCATCGGAACGATTGCCATCGACATTACTCAACATAAACAGATAGAGAGAAAATTGCTGGAGGCCAAAGAAAGCGCCGAAACAGCCAACAATGCCAAATCCGAATTTCTGTCTTCTGTGAGCCATGAACTGCGCACGCCTTTGAATGCCATCCTCGGATTCAGTCAGATGCTGGAGCGTGGCCACAGGGAACCTCTCGGCGAATTTCAGAAAAAATGCGTCGATCATATCGTGGCTGGCGGAAACCATTTCTTGGGATTGATCAACAAGAGCGCAATCGACCGAAGATTGACCATCAGCGACGATTTAACCGCAACCCAGACCGTCAACGCCGACTACACCCGGTTTAAGCAGGTCCTGCTCAATCTTCTCTCCAATGCCGTCAAGTATAATCGCGAGGGTGGCACTGTGACGCTGACAACCAAGGATGTTTCCGATAACGCCATAAGGATTTTAGTGGTCGATACCGGCGCCGGCATTGCCGATGAAGATCAGATCGGATTATTCGAGCCGTTTAACCGTCTTGGTCAGGAGGCGGGAGAAATTGAGGGCACGGGCATCGGCCTGACCATCACCAAGCAATTGGTCGAAGCCATGGGAGGCGAAATTGGATATGACACCGAGGTTGGGAAAGGATCGACGTTCTGGATTAAGTTTCCGGCAATCGAACGCACATTGGCCAACAGAATGGAACCGGTCGAGGTATCGAAAACGGATGCAGATCAAAATCAATCAAATATGGCTGCCGAGATCCTTTATATCGAGGACAACCCGGCCAACCTGCAATTGATGGAGGCCGTCATCGAGGAAATGGATGGCCTGACCCTGATCTCAGCCCACAATGCCGAACTGGGAATGACGATGGCTTCGGAACAGCAACCTAACCTTATTCTAATGGATATCAACCTGCCCGGCATTGATGGAGTCGCCGCCATGCACGCACTAAGTGCGAACGATGCAACCAAAGACATCCCCGTCATTGCAATCTCCGCCGCCGCTATGAAAAGTGACGTAGAACGAAGCATGTCCGCAGGGTTCAAAGACTACTTAACCAAACCGTTCAACGTGCCGGAGTTGGTCAAGTCTATCAAAAAAGAACTTGACGGATGAGGTTCAGAGCAGCGGGTCAAAAGAAGACTGAAATGTCCGCTTAGGGTCAAAAGCCATAATTATATTGGAGTCCGCAGCAAGGCTGCTTTTCGCTCAATAGCGGAAATCGGTTAGCTTGCATCGGCCGGCAAAATAAATTTCAAATCCCTTTTGCGGAAATATTTCCCACACCCATATCAATGTCAGCGGCATGCCCAAACCGGTGTGCTTGCTCGCTATTTTACATTGTGAATACGGTCGTTCGGTTCCTTGGGGGATTGCGCGGCACCACCGGAACCGACGGGGTTGTTGGCGCCGGGGGATTGAAGAATCCGGCCGCGACCGAGCACAGCAGCCTGGGTCGGCGAATAAAGATAGCGACGGTATCGGCGTGCGGTTTTATGGTGCGCGTTGGCCGGCGCCGAATGTGACGGAATGACCACTCCGAGACCCGAAGTACACAAAAGGTACGCATTTCAAGTTATTGAAAACAAAAGCGAATTAGAAAAAATGTCCACCATTGTCCACCAATGCGGACCTTTGCGTACTTTCGGGTACTTCTTAAGGCCGCTTTGATGGCATTATTCTTATTATTTTTCAATACCTTAAGAGGAAAATAAATCGTTGGTAGACGGTAATATGCGGCGCATTTCACTAGGCGCATGAACACACGGGTTCGCTATTGCCGGTCGCGAAATTCCCGGGCTTGCTGACCCAGTTCGTCGAGTTCAATCTGCTCCTTGCGTGCCAGCTCTTCTTCGGCTCTGCGCATGTTGTTTTCATTCACCACTTCGTATTTCTTGAGTTCACGGTAGGCTTCGCTGAGCGCGTCACGGGCGACTGTGACTTCATTTTCCTTCGACGCGATGTTGGAATTGAGCTGCTCACGGCGATGGATGACCTGATCGGCGTAATTGCCGTATAAAAATCCGGCAAGCTCGGGATTGGCCTGCGCCGTGCGTTGCTCGCGCACGACCTCTTGCTCCAAATTCACCAGACCTGTTTGTAGATCATCCAGTTCTTTCAGGCGCGCGCCTAGGACACGGCGTTTTTCATCGACCGTCCATTCGCTCACGCGAATCAATGTTGGGATGCCTTTAGCCATGGATCATCAAGCCGTTATTCATTTGAGCGTTCATTCCGCCGGCGCGGGCTGTGGCGGCGCGCCGGGTGGAGCATCTGGCGGCGCCTCGGGTGCGGGCTCTGCTGGTGCGGCGCTCATGCCCAGAATTTCAAACAATTGCTGATAGCAGGCATCCAAGCTTGTCGCTTCGTTGATCTCTTGCGTCAGGAACGCTTCCAACGCGGGATGATAATGGATCGCCTCATCGACCTGCGGGTCCGTGCCACGCTGATAGGCGCCCAGCCTGATCAATTCTGCCATGTCTTCATAGGTCGACATCAATTGCCGGGCGCGGGTCACGGCGGCGGTCTGTTCGGCGGTGTTACACGCCGGCATGGTTCGGGAAATGCTACGCAAAATATTCACCGCCGGATAGCGACCGCGTTCAGCGATATTGCGTTCCAGAACCACGTGGCCGTCCAATATGCCACGCACCGCATCGGACACCGGTTCATTATGATCGTCGCCTTCAACCAAAACCGTGAACAGCCCAGTGATCGAGCCCTGTTTCTCGGTGCCGGGGCCGGCGCGCTCAAGCAGGCGCGGCATTTGCGCGAAAACCGAGGGCGTGTATCCCTTCGACGTCGGGGGTTCGCCGGCGGACAGCGAGATTTCACGTTGTGCCATGGCGAAGCGGGTGACTGAGTCCATCAACACCAAAACTTCCTTCGGCTGATCGCGGAAAAACTCGGCGACGGCCAAGGTCAAGTAGGCAGCCTGGCGGCGGACCAGGGGTGATTCGTCAGACGTCGCGACGATGATCACGCTGCGTCGCATGCCTTCCTCGCCCAGATGATCTTCAATAAATTCGCGCGCTTCGCGGCCCCGTTCGCCGATCAACCCGATGACACTGACCTCGGCGTCGGTGTTTCTGGCCATCATGGCAAGCAGGGTCGATTTGCCGATACCCGAGCCCGCGAAGATGCCCATACGCTGGCCCTGGCAGGTGGTCAGAAAGGTGTTCATGGATCTAACGCCGAGATCCATTTTGGCGCCGACACGCTTGCGCATATGGGCCGGCGGCGGGGATGCGTGAATGGGATAGCCTTTGTTGCCGGACGGCAACGGCCCCTTGCCGTCAACCGGTTCACCAAACGCGTTGATGACCCGCCCTAGCCATTCCATGGACGGATAAATCACTGGCTCTGTTGTGCTGACTTCGGCTCGCGCACCCATGCCGATCCCGTCAACCGTGCTGAACGGCATGACCAAGGCATTGCCATCGGCGAAGCCGACGACCTCGCAGGTAACTTTGCGGCCCTTGCGGGCGTGAATGATACAATGATCGCCGACACTGAGACTGCCGGTGACGCCACCGACGTGGATCAGCAAACCGACAATATTCATCACCTGCCCGTACATTTTGTAGTCGGACAAATGATCAACTTCGTGCTGGATACTGGCGCCGAAGCCAGAAGCTCCGGAAGCCGGTTCACGTTCGCTCAACCCTACCCTCCCAACATCTTGGGAACCGTCATTGTGGCGCTCGTTCTTTAACGATTCATTACCTGCCAGAGCTTATACCAGCCAGTGTTAATTGGCGAAGGCTGAAATGCCGGTTTGGGCGCGGCCCAGGATTAACGTGTGAATATCGTGGGTGCCTTCCAGGGTATTGATGACTTCCATGTTCAACATGTGGCGAATCACGTGGTATTCGTCGGATATGCCGTTGCCACCCAGCATGTCGCGGGCCATCCGCGCGATGTCCAGGGCTTTGCCGGTATTGTTACGCTTGATCAGCGAAATTGTTTCCGGTGTTGCCCGGCCCTCTTCCTGCATCCGACTGACACGCAGCGCGCCCTGTAGCCCGAGCGTGATTTCCGTCTGCATGTCGGCAAGCTTGTTCTGCACCAGTTGGTTGGCCGCCAGGGGCCGGCCGAACTGTTCGCGGTCCATGGTGTACTGGCGCGCCATATGCCAACAGAACTCGGCGGCCCCCATGGCGCCCCAGCTGATGCCGAAGCGGGCCCGGCTGAGGCATGACAAGGCGGCCCCCAGGCCTTTGACGTCGAGCAGCCGATTCTCTTCAGGGATCAACACATTGTCCATGACGATCTCGCCAGTGGACGAGGCGCGGACACCGAATTTTCCTTCGATCTTCGGTGTTTGCAGGCCGTCCATGCCGCGTTCAAGGATAAACCCACCAATGGCGCCGTCATCATCTTTCGCCCAGACGACCAAGACATCAGCCAGCGGCGAGTTGGTGATCCAGATCTTGTTGCCGGTCATGCGGTATCCGGCCCCGTCTTTCTTGGCCCGTGATCTCATCCCCGAAGGATCCGAGCCGTGATCGGGTTCGGTCAAGCCGAAGCAGCCGATATGCTCGCCGGACGCCATCTTCGGCAGAAAGCGTTGTTTTTGTTCCTCGCTGCCATAGCTGTGGATCGCCCCCATTGCGAGGCCCGATTGCACGCCAACGGCGGATCGAAACGCCGTATCGGCGCGCTCCAATTCCCGGCAAAGCAATCCGTAAGCGACGTGGCCCAAACCGGGACACCCGTAACCTTCCAACACCCCACCCAGGAACCCCAACTCACCAAACTCTTTCATCAAATCGCGATCAAAGGTTTCATTGCGGTTCCAGTCGACAATGACCGGCATCAGGCGCTCGTCGGCAAACCGGCGGGTCATGTCGCGGATCATCCGTTCTTCTTCCGACAATTGGTCGTCAAGAAGGAATGGGTCGTCCCATACGAAAGCAGGTTTTTCGTCACTCATTATTCTGCGCGCTCCAAAACCATGGCGATACCCTGGCCGATACCGATACACATGCTGATCAGCGCATAACGGCCGCCGGTACGGTGCAATTGACGAATAGCCGTCAGTGCAATCCGTGTCCCCGATGCGCCAAGTGGATGGCCGATGGCGATAGCCCCGCCGTTCGGGTTGATCCGAGCATCGTCAGCATCCATATCGAGGCC
>Ga0209252_1002173_pt1 | contig 11973 bp, 10 predicted proteins | sample SaaInlV_135m_DNA_3_FD_184673 | JGI IMG/M metagenome (GOLD analysis project Ga0209252, IMG submission 184673) | Marine microbial communities from expanding oxygen minimum zones in the Saanich Inlet - Saanich Inlet SI074_LV_100m_DNA (SPAdes) (version 2) | ecosystem: Environmental > Aquatic >... | reverse complement strand
GTTTTGATTGTGATACCACACCCTGCTTTTAAATTTCCAAAAAAAACTCTTTTCTAAAGGGCACTGTGCGGGGAAACCCAAAAGAAAAGAGCTTTTACAGGAGGAGACCTGCATTGCCAAACAGTCACCAGTATAGATTGCAAACATTAACATTCGATTAACTAAAAATTAATCTCTGGTTAATCAGTGGTTAAACTAATTTAAGCTGCACAATCGTTTCTAGCTTATCTTATTGTTATTATTAAAGTATTAGAAAATAGACTTTCTTATAAAAGGGAAGAGATAAAAAACGAGGTTGTACTAACAGACATTTACGACCTAAATATAAGCTTACTTGGCACACATCACCGGATCAGAAAATTTATTCAATTACACAAAACCTACACCCAGAAGCAATTACTTTTAACAACGGCCCGGCAAGCAAAAGATATTTTTTTCAAGCTGTATTTCACCTCTTACATAGTTGGACCTGGCATATAAATATTCCCCTGAGGAGTTTCGTGGCTGTGAATTTCCCCTCCAAGTCCAAGCATTTCTGAGGCACGTTTTGCTTCTTCAGGGGTTTTATAAATGTGGTCCATAATATCTTGACTCGTCCCCCCCGACCCCTCTCTTCGTTGACTGCCTCCAGAACCTTCCGGCTTATGACCTCCCGACCCCTCTCGACGCCCAGGGTGTAACCCTTGACTTATCTGCAGCAAAGTTTTATCAAGTTGCAAATAAAATTTTTCTTTCTGAGTAAAACCTTCTAATCTTCCTAATTCTTTTTTGTTCACATCATCCCAAATGATAAAGGTGGGTGTCCCTACTATTTGGCCTATGCGTCCTTCTTCCATAGCCTTCATAAACCACCGTGGAAACTTATTACCTTCGACAGAAACTATTTTAACCGGGGTTTCTTTTCCTATTTCACTTAGACTATATTCTTGCGAAACTTCCTCTTGCCATTTCTTTGAATTTTTGGAGTTTTTACCACTGACAACCAACAACTCATTGGCTAATACTTGATTAGAAAGTAAAACACAACAAATAATGGGAAATATTATTTTATTCATCGGGAGTATCCTTTGAAAAAACAGCACACTACTATTTAAAATTTTTAAATATTTTTTCAATAATTCCTTAACACTTTTTTAGCATAAATAGAGCTTTCTCATTCAAAGAAATTTAACTTCAAATCATCACTAGTCTTCAGCACCAAAGGAACATACATGTCAATTTAATCACAACAGTAAGCCAAGAACCTTAAAATATTTCTTTTTACCACTTAATACTTAGCCCTCTTTCAAAAATAATGCGAGTAGTCACAGAATTAAGCTATATAGGGCAGACTAGTTTATAGTTATTAACTTAGAGTTAATCGTCTATTAAATACTTTTATTTCAAGGATAGGGCAGACAAAATAGTTTTATTTCAATAAAAATAATGTAGTGATTAATATATCGAATTGTTCTATTGACGGCATTGCGTTAAAATACAACGAACTAACCATCAACTTACATAAAAATTAAAAGGTTTATAAAGACCTGTTTTGTCGAGCATCATAACCATATTTTAGTAAGTAAAGTTTCGTTTAATGATTAAATAAAGACGAAAATATGGACAAAGGGACCTACATAATTTATGGGATGACATTCGGTTTCTTGGCCCTTTGGCTACTTTTTAGTTTAGCAAAAAAGTTAGGGAATTCGTCAAGGTTTGCCCCCAAAAAAAAACCAGACCAAAAACAAAAAAAAAATTAAACTAATTTTATATCCAAGTTTTTGAGTGAGGATTTTAACACCCTCTACAAAAAAAATTGTCTAACGTATAAAACCCGCTTAAATAATACCCTGAAATTTTACAAAAAAAACACTTGAAACATTTCGTTTCAAGTGTTACAGTTTGTTGCGTAGTTACCTCCTCCTAAGGAAGTCCATTGAAGGCGATCCCCCTTTCAAGCTCTTCCGAATCAGGTACCCTTCGATGGGCTTCCAACCCATTTATTTGGTCCCCGTTTCCTTTAGTCCTCAGCAAACTTACGATTATAAATTCATTTAACCACCCATCAACGTTCTCAACTTCCTCTTAGTCTAGCTATCAACTGATTCTCTCTTTTTGCCTCTCTAAGGCTCGTAATCTACGAGCCTCTTTTTTGTTAATTTTAGTTTTTTCTTTTTTTGCTGTAGTTGGTTCTCCCTCCCAACCTACTTTTTCTAAAAAGTGATCGTATCCTCCATGAAAATATTCCGATCGACCTTGATGAAAAATGATTAAATTTTTAGCCAAACTTTTAAGAATGAGTTCGGAGTGAGTAACAATCACTAAAGCACCGGCATAATTATCTAATTCTTCAATCAAGGCCTCTATAGACTCAACATCTAAGTGATGAGATGGTTCGTCCAAAAGTAAGACATTGGTAGGATGAGAAATTATTTTCCCTAGTAAAACTCGACTCCTTTCACCTCCAGACAATACACTTACTTTTTTTTTACTTAAGTCACCCTCAAACATCATTGCCCCACAGATGCTATGGGCAGCTTGCAAAGAAAGACTAGGATTTTCCCGTAATATCTCATCTATCACACGATTCTGCGCATCGAGTCGGTCGATATTAGTCTGGCCGAAATGCCCTAGACGGGTAGAAGGATGCTTAGTGATAGACCCCGAACTATAAACCAATTCACCTGCTAAACAATTGATCAGTGTCGACTTACCTTTCCCGTTGGCCCCAATAATTCCTATACGGTCTTGACTCCCAATAGAAAAAGATAAACCAGAAAAAATATTGTTTTCAGGTTTACTGTCATAGGAAAAAGAAAGGTCTTTTATTGTCATTAATGTTTTTCCGGGACATGAAAGATAATTAAACCGAAATCCTAAATTCTTTTCAGTATCGAGTTTTTCCATGGTCCCCATTTTTTCCATCATTTTCAATCTTGACTGAGCCATAGAAGCCTTGGAAGCCTTCGCTCTAAAACGATCCACAAGAGACTGCATTTCTTTTCGTTTTGTCTCCATATTTTTTCGGGTTAATTCATAAGCCTCTTCCTCTTGAACAATTTGCTCATAAAATTTTATAGTATCACCCTTAACTTTTTTGGCCTTTTTCCGGTGGATGCCAAGCGTATGAGTAGTAACTTTATCCATAAAATCACGATCGTGAGTAATTAACATCATTTCTCCAGGCCAATTATTGAGATATTCCTTCAACCAACGGAGTGAAAGTATATCTAGATAATTAGTGGGTTCATCAAGAAGAAGCATATTGGGACTAGCTAATAGAGCCTTGCAAAGGTTAATTCTTACCTGATAACCACCACTGAAAGTCGCAGGGTCTTTATGAAAATCTTGCTCAGAAAAACCTAGCCCAGAAAGGATGATCTCTGCTTTGTAATGTTCCCATTGCTTTTCAGAACTTAATGCCTGAACACACTCCTTGAGAACGGTAGATTGAGTGAAAGATATAATTTGTTCTAGGGCACCGATCCGATAGCCCTTGGGAATTATTAAGGCCCCGGAATCTGGGCTCTCCTGTCCAAGGATCATCTTAAATAAAGTTGACTTTCCTGTTCCATTTTTACCTACTAAACCGACGCGTTCTCCCTCATTCATAAGGAAGGAAACTCCTCCAAATAGAATCTGGGGTCCAAAAGATTTTTCAATATTATTAGCTATAATCATTATTAGGTTTGCAAAATAAAAAAGGACTTATAACAATAGCTATAAGCCCATATCGTTAAAAAAATAGTCACTATTAAAAGGAGTTGATCTCCCTGATTTTCCAGTTAGCCTAACAGTTGTATCACAATAGTATTCCAAGGACTAGTTGGTCTAAATCAAAGCTTATCCATGGGACCTGCGTATTCTACGCGCAAGCAACGCAAGTAACGCTTTCCGGCATCAAAATCATACGACCTTTTGGGATCGGGTTTAAACATCTGATACAAATTCCAAACTCTGGGTCCTCGGTTTTATTCAGAGCGGTTTCTAACCTAGCAAGTTTTCTTTGTGCAGAACCCAACGACGCTTCACTGACACCCTTACTTCCAATAGCTTCCATCCGAGTAAGACGCCCTATTGCATTATCCGGCGCAATAGGCTTAGTCGATTTTAATAGACTTTCTATTTGATGCTTCTGAGAAGCTATTTCGCTTATGATTACTTCTTTAAATTCTTCTCGCTCTCTAGAATTCATTTTTCAGAATATGCTCACCTAGATTATCGACTTACTTAAATGACCCTGCATATAAATCCGCGATCGCTTTTTTCCCATCGGACGTTAAAAACCTAGTACCCCCACCGGCGAAATGCTTCTTCTTTATTTTTGGAGATACCTTTCCCCATCGATCTTGATTCCACTTCAACCACTCCTTTGCATCTTGATCAAATACGCACAGTGGCTTATTGCACAGTTTTGCAAATTCAGCCCCCCAACCGGTACCACCTTTAACAGTTCCATCGTCAAGAATTTTTCCAACAATAAAAACTTCTTCCGCGTTATTGATTTGATGCCAGATGCTTTGCAATACTTTTTTTAATTTTGGACCATGCGTGTAAGATCGGCTCATCAGTTTGGACACGTAGACCAAACTGACCTCTCCCTTGATTAACTCTTCATTGGTTAAAAAATGCACACCGCGCTTACGGTTTGTTGAGTGACCATCAAAAGTAAAGCACACCTCTTCTACCCCATTTTTTTCTGCCTGGACACCAAATTCCTCCTCTGCTCCTTTGGCACCGCCACTAAACAATGTACAATCGCTCGATTTCATACTACCCTCCTGTTTCATACATGAATAATCTACCTTTGAGGAGAGGAACCTTTTTGAATAAAGACTCTGACCTAACCCTTACTTCCTTTGAGGAACTGTATCGTATCAGCCACACTGCGCTTCCCTAAGATAAGGTCTTTCTGTTGCAAAAACTTTTCACGAAGCTTATCTGTTAATTTGGGAAGCTTTTTATATAGTCGTTTTGGCTTGCGCCTTATTTTGCAACTTTCAAGATATGCCGTTAACAATGGCATGACAATCGTGGTGTCACTATAGCAAACAACTGATTGATTTACAGTATCCGGATCTATCTTAGCCCAACTCACAGCTTCGTTTGGCGTCGCCCCTGAAAGTCCTCCTGTATCTGGACGCGCATCGGTAACTTGAACAAAATAATCATGCCCTTTAATGTCAAAGCCAAGGACTTCCTGCAGAGCAGGCTCTGGCTGCAAAATAAAGTTTTTTGGCGACCCTCCTCCCCACACAACAACACCACTTTTGCCAATTTGCTTCGCCTCAAGAATCAGAGCAGCTGTTTCATTTACATCGATAGAGGAGTCTATGTAGATAGACTTCCCGACTAGGTTGAGGGCCGCAATATCCAACCCCAGCGTACTATCCCCTGGCGACGAAGTATAGATAGGAACTTCATAGCGGTATGCTTCTGCAATAAAACTTTTCCCGACTGTACCGCGTTCTTTTTCAACCTCATCAGCAAATTTTCCTAGTAAATAATGCAACTCCCGCGTTCCCATTCGCTTTTGAAATTCTGGCCTTGAAAATGTCCGCATCAACCAATTATCAGTTGCAGCCAACACTTCGTATTCCATGAAAATGTCGTAAATACGGATAATATCCTTTTCGAACAATTCATTATCGTTGACGAAAGGCGTCCCCTGGGATAGAGGAAGATCCAAGGAGTGATGCAAATCATGATACAAATTGGCTCCAGTCGTCACAATATAGTCAATCATGCCAGACCTTATCATCGGAACAATACAGGATGAGCCTAAACCCGCCGGAGTTAATGCTCCTGAAAGACTAAAACCAACATAGACATCCTGAGATGACATTTTCTCGGAAAATTAGATGGCAAAGCTCTTGAATACGGGCAGCGTTGTACCCATTAAAGTGGTTATCAATCAAGTCTTTTACACTTAACTCATCTACTATGGGAGCAGGAGAAATTCGTTTTCCCTTTAAGTATTGATCTTTACAATTTTTCATAACAAATTATCCTTGTAACAGCGCGCCTCGCCTGTCAGAAATAATATGGGGGAGATATGCATCTATTCTGTAGCATCATTGCAGTAAATAGTTTTAATATTTTCTTTTTTCATTTTGCCCCCACCATAAAGTTAAGCACGATAAGTTTCCCCATATAAACAGCTGCTAGCGTTAGGATCAACGTACCCGCAACATTCAACCCAAATAGTATATTTTCGTTCTGTTCAAGTAACCGAAAAGACTCGTAACTGAATGTAGACATCGTAGTAAACGACCCCAATAGTCCAATAGTCCAAAAAACTCGAACCTCCGCGCTAAAAAATCCTGCGTGCTCAGAAAGGTACATTATTAAACTCAAAATCAAGCTCCCTATAAAATTAACACTAAGCGTTCCCAAGGGAAAAGTTAGGGCACCACTTTGAACCCATCCGCTGATCCAATACCTCAAAATACCACCTATAAAACTACCAATACCAATTATCAACCAAAGCGGCATTCAGCACCCCCATAGAGAAATAACCCTCATACTTTGAGGATCAAGGTTGTTAATGTATTGTGCGTGAAAGGTTTGCGTAAAACCCATCGCACCAAAATTTAGTAGAATGCCTTACGCCATTTAATATCAGGCCAAAATCTTTAACTTAAAAGGCAACCGAAGAAAGTCCTTGCCTTCATCTTAAAGTGCTTTTCTCCCCTCCACCGCTGTCGCCATATCTTAGCATCTTTAATGATTGGTCTAATTGAATATGACTACCGAGAAGAATAAAAGTATCCCCAGACTGGACAAGTAATTTTTGGTCAGGGTTGGCATAAGGTTTATTATTTTTTACCACGGCAACGATAATTGCCCCAGTCCTAGATGGAATATTTATATCTCCTACTGTTTGTCCACAAGCCCAGCTCTCTTCCGACACTAAGTAAGACTCCGTAAGAGTAGCTGTCAAATAGGTGGAAAACTTCTTCAGACTTTCTGTATTTAAAGCTAAGCCCCGAAACATGCTATAGCCTTCCAACCTGATCAATTCCACCTGTTGCTCTATAATATTACTAGGAACATGATAATCTCGTAGTACTCTCGAAAAAATTTCTATAGACGTCTCAAATTCTTCTGGAATTACCTGGTCCGCTCCGGCATTTTTAAGTTCCTCGACTTGATCGGTTCGCCGAGTTCGTACCATAATATTGGCTTGGGGATTAATCTTCCGTGAAAGACGAACTGTTTTTTCCGTAACCGTATAGTCTGAAATTTTTATAACTATCATACGAGCATCTCTTAAACCGGCTCGAATCAATGTCTGCTCTTGTGCGCAATCACCATAAAGAATGGTGATTCCTTCTGTTAAAGCTCTCCTTACCCGCTCACCATCCAACTCTAAAACTAAAAAAGGAATTTTCGCTTCAAGAAGCACCTGAGCAAGTGTCCTGCCCCCAACGCCGTACCCAACAATGACAACATGGTCTTTTAGCTTAGGGTCCTTACCTTCATCTGAAGTGATTTCTTTGGACTTCCATTTAGAAAACAACTTAATTGAAAGCCCGGTGGAAATCTGGATCAATAGCGGAGCCAAAAGCATAGAAAGAATAGAAACAATGAGTAGTATCTGGTATTGATGCGAGTCGAATAATCCTTGGTTTAATGCCATGGCTGAGAGAATTAGAGAAAATTCTCCGACTTGAGCCAAACGCAAACCGACTACAAAAGAAATTCTTAAAGGCACCCGAACAAGTAAACAGGATAAAGTAGTAAATACTCCTTTAACCAGAACTACAAGCACAGTAAGTGCCAGGCAAGTCAAAATAGAATCCGCAAAAACATCTATTTGTAAAAGCATGCCAACAGAAATAAAGAAAATACTGCTGAAGTAGTCTCTTAAGGGCAAGATATCAAGGATAATCTGATGGTTATATTCAGATTCAGAAATAATCATCCCGGCAATCAGTGCTCCCATGGCCAGAGTTAAGCCCATCTCCTGAGAAATCCAACCAGTGAAAAGAATTGTAAATACTACAGATAAGGTGAGATGTTCCTTATTCCCTATACGGGCAATCCACGCCAAAACTTTCGGGACAATCAAGCGAGACAGGAAAAAAATCCCAACTACGGCAACAAGTGATTTAGCTACTTCAAATATAAAGTCAAAACTAGAGTGAACTCCTGACTGACCAAGAAGAGGTAAAATGAGCATGATTGGAACTACGCATAAATCTTGGAATAGGAGAATTCCAATACAAAGTTTCCCAGACAGTGTATCTATCTCAGCGTTATCGGTAGCCATTTTCAGAACGATTGCCGTACTACTCAAAGCAATGATCAGTCCTAGAGCAATACTTTGATTTTGTTGAAAATTCATTTCCACAAAAACAAACCATGCGACAAGCGTGGTCATTCCCAATTGAAGACTACCGGCCCCTAGAACTGAAGTTAAGTTTTTGAGTAATCGCCCTAGAGAAAACTCCAAACCAATCACGAATAAAAGCAAAACGACTCCTATTTCTGCCAGTTCCTTAACCGCTGAAACATCTGAAATCAGCTTTAGTCCGTGGGGACCAATTAAAACCCCAGCAATTAGGTACCCCATTACCGAGGGAAGTTTAATCCGATGAAACACAATGTTTATTGGCAGGGAAACTAGTAATAAAAGGATAAGGTCTTCGATCAAGTGATGAACCATATATTCTGTTAAGAGTTTGTTGGTTAATCTAACTTCTGAAAATTTACAATAAATTCTAAACCCAAGGGGGCTTTGCTTGCCACGAAGGTGACCTTTTAGTGAAATAGATTAACTAATCACTCGACATATAAAAAATTCTCTTGTAAGGGGAGTTTTAAAATAAAAGTAATGTCTCCAAAATTTTAAAAACTTAATTACGATGAAGCACAAATTTTTCTTATTCAAAGTAAGCAGCGCCGCAGTCATCAAACTCTTTAATTTCGACCCTTTTTAAACGAGCATTATCGCTATTTATCAAAATAGCCAACTCGCCAAATAGCCATCGAGAAATATTTTCAGCAGAAGGATTTTCCGAGTCAAAAGGGGGAACCTCGTTAATATTTTTATAGTCAAGGCGACTTAAAATATCAGCAACATTTTTCTTAAGAACCACAAAGTCAACTCCTAACCCAATCTTGTCTAACTCCTTAGTTTCCACAGTCACAATTGCCGTCCAGTTATGACCATGCAGGTTTTCATATTTACCATCGTAATAGCGAAGCTGATGTGCAGCCGAAAATCCTGTTTTCACTGTCACCTCATACATTATCAACGATCCTTTCTTTTTAAGTTAACCAAGCACCGCTTCAATACTTTCAAATGCTGCATTCATCATAATCTCTATTTCTCCGTTTGTTATAATTAAAGGTGGAATAAAATAAATAACGTCCCCCAATGGTCTCATGAAAACTCCCCGCTTGAGTCCTTCAAGATAAACCTTATAACCTACTCGGTCTTTCAAAGGGAAAGCACCTTTACTCAACTTGTCTTGCACCAATTCAATAGCAGCTATCATTCCTCTTTGCCGGAACTCACCACACCACTTTATTTCGCTTAACGAACCGCCTGTTTCTTCAAGAAATTTAATTTTAGGCTTTAGGTTTTCTAAAAAATTATTTTTTGTCAACAAAGATAAGGTTTCGTTTGCGCAAGCACAAGCTAAAGGGTTCGCCGAATAACTATGACTGTGAACAAATAGGTTCATAGATGCTGGTTCGCCATAAAATGCCTGATAAATTTGATCGCTTGTCAATGTTGCTGCAAGGGGCAGATAACCTGAGGTAATACCCTTGGACAAACATAAAAATGTTGGCTTTAGCCCATGGCTATCACAAACAAAAAGGGAACCCGTTCGACCAAACCCAACGGCGACTTCATCATAAATCGTATGTACTTTGTGATCCTCACAGGCCTCCTGCAGTTTTTTAAGGTAAACTGGAGAATACATTTTCATTCCAGATGCGCCCTGAACAAGTGGCTCAATAATCACCCCTGCAACAGCTCCTTTATTTTTCTCAAGTGCTTTCTCCAAATGTTCAAAACATTCAGCCTTGCAACTTTCAGGCTTAAGGTCATATGGACATCGGTAGCAATCCGGGCCTTGAACTTCAATGTTTTCCATGAGTACGTTTTTAAATTTTTCGCGAAATAAATTTATTCCACAAACCGACAAGGCCCCAAGTGTTTCTCCATGATAACTACCAGAAAGATAAATAAACTTCGTTCGTTGACTTTCTCCAACTTGTTTCCAGTACTGAAGGCTCATCTTGAGAGCTATTTCCACTGATGTCGAACCGTTATCGGAAAAAAACACCTTTGTTAAATTTGACGGTGTTAACTCAACTAAAGACTCAGCCAGATTAATAGCAGGGCTATGTGTAATACCAGCAAACATTACGTGCGCCATCTGATCTAACTGGTCCTTCAATGCTTTGTTTAGACGCGGGTGATTATGACCAAATAGGTTTACCCACCAGGAGGAAATAACATCTATGTATCGCTTTCCGTCCCTGTCAATCAAGTAAATGCCATCACCTTTTTCAATAAGAAGAAGAGGTGCTGATTCATGCTCCCTCATCTGGGTGCAGGGGTGCCAAATATTTCTAAAATCACGTTCTAGGTCGCAATTTTCCGTGTAGTCACTAGACATAAAAATATATTATAAATGAATTATAAATTATAACGCTGTGGAGAAAATTCGGGCATTTCGTCAACCAGAGTCTCTAAAATTGTTTGCACTATGTAATCAGCCTGCTTAGGTGTTTGCAATATTCCGTTGCGATAATGCCCTGTCGAATAAAAAAGATTTTTGTAACGAGAGCTTTTCCCCATAATAGGCATCAAGTCCTCAGCAGCAGGGCGTAAACCTGCCCAGCTTTCAATAAGTGGAGCATCTTTGAGGCAGGGGATCACCTCCCCCGCCCGTTCGATAAGACCCTGGATCACACCTTCTTCAATTACGGGATCGAATCCTCGATCTTCCATAGTTGTTCCCAACACAAAGCCTTTCCCCCCTCTCCACGGGGCAACATATGTCATCAAACCGTGGACAGTATAATCAAGTTGAGCGTCCTGTACTTGCACCCGACACATTTGCCCTTTGATCGGTTTTAATGGGAGAGAGAGATCGAGAGCATCTCCCAATTGCGACGACCAACTTCCAGAAGCAAGAATAAATTTTTGGCTCCTAACTTCCATCGTGCTTGTAATTGCGGCTTCCACGATTGAAGAATCACGAACAAACCCAGTCACATTTTTTTCAAAAATTTCAACCCCCAGCTTTCTGGAAGCAGCTACAAGGGCATCGTGCATTTCCCTATTATTGACCTGACCTTCCCCCACCCACAATACTTCACCACAAGATGCGGCTAGAGCTGGGGCTAATTGCTGGCATCTCGCCGGGGACCAAATTTCATGAGGAATATTTTCTTCACGAAAAAAACGAATTTGTTTTTCCCAGTCGTTTGCAAGTGACGATGAAGGCATGAGAGAACCTTTCATGGAAAGGTGAACGGGAATATCACTTATTGAAATTAAGTCATTAATGAAATCAGGATATTGAAGAAGAGACTCCCGACAGAATCTAAAAAACCCATCTGCTTCGCTACATTCACCAAAAGGAGCCAACATGCCCGCTGCAGCCCGAGAAGCCATGAGTGAATTCATAGGATCGCCAAGAACTGCCAAGTTAAGATCCGGCCGGCATTGCTTCAACCTAAATGCAATGCTGTGTCCGATAACCCCGGCACCAATAATTACTATGTCAAACAAATCTTGCTTCATGAATTTAAGAGAATTTAAACAGTCATTCTAATATGAGAACACTTTATCCTGCCATTATCTATGATTACTCTCAAACCTAATAACCTTGATCCTTTACCCTGCAATATGCTATTTTTTGTAACACATAATTATGTACTAGAGAACAACTCGACCATAACAAAAATCGGGCGTGAGTTTTCTTGTTTTACTGTATTTTATAATCTATTTTTTGGAAAACT
>Ga0209252_1002172_pt1 | contig 11974 bp, 10 predicted proteins | sample SaaInlV_135m_DNA_3_FD_184673 | JGI IMG/M metagenome (GOLD analysis project Ga0209252, IMG submission 184673) | Marine microbial communities from expanding oxygen minimum zones in the Saanich Inlet - Saanich Inlet SI074_LV_100m_DNA (SPAdes) (version 2) | ecosystem: Environmental > Aquatic >... | reverse complement strand
TTCCAGTTCCCTGCAATTACTCCGGGAGTTCCAATGGCTGAGGAAGCACCTACTGATACGATTCATCTAACTGCTGGCGCTAAAAACCCAGTTGATGCTAAGCGTTTCCTAGCATATGCTGCACGTCCTGATGTTCAGACGGCTTGGAATAAAGCGTTAGGTCAGCTGCCTACAAATGCTGGCGCAGGTGTGACTGATGACAAGTTCCTAAACCAAGCGTTCAATATGCTTAATAATGACGCACCTGGTGGTGTTGCTCAGTTCTATGATCGTGACACAAAAGCAGAAATGGCTTCAATTGGTATGGAAGCTTTTCAAGAGTTCATGGTTAAGCCAGAGCGTTTAGAGAAAATTCTAGAGCGTCTAGAAAAAGCTCGTCAAAAACTTTATTAATCAATAAGGTTTTACTATGTCCCGTGTTCAAGTATTCTTGACACGGGACTTTTTTTTAATATTTTTAATATTGAATCTGCATGTATTCTTACTGGAAAAATAACCAACTGAAGATAGCGCCTTGGATTTTTTTAGCTCCAGGGATATTCATGTTTTCTCTGTATGTTATTTTCCCAATTTTCCAATCAATCAGTTTAAGCTTCTATCAATGGAATGGCCTTGGAACAAAGACCTATATTGGTGTTGAAAACTATATTGAGTTGATGGATGATGAGTACTTTTTTGTTTCATTAAAAAATAACGTTATTTGGCTTGTTTTATACTTATTAGCGGTTCCTGCAGGCCTTTTTGCAGCCTTATTTCTTAATCAAACAGTCAGAGGCATTAGAATCTATAAATCTATATTCTTCTTTCCATTTGTTATTTCTCAGGTAGTTGTTGGATTAGTTTTTAGTTGGTTTTATGACCCTTCAAATGGCCTTTTAAATATTATCTTAGAATTTTTTGGTTTTGACACCATCGCTATTCTTGCTGAAGAGGATTATGTGACTTACGGCATTATTGCTGCCGGTTTATGGCCTCAAACAGCATATTGTATGATTCTGTACTTAACGGGTCTAAACTCTGTTGATCCAGAACAAATTGAGGCCGGTCGAATCGATAACGCGAGAGGCTGGAGAATGTTGTGGTACGTCATATTACCGCAGCTCAAACCTGCAACCTTTATTGCAGTTGTTGTAACAATAATAGGCGCATTAAGGTCATTTGATTTAATTGATATTATGACTGGTGGTGGCCCGTGGGGATCCAGTAGGGTTCTTGCTTACTATATGTATGAGAAGGCTTTCTCAGAATATGGATTTCGAATGGGATATGGCGCTGCTATTGCCGTTGTTTTGTTGTTAATTATGATGATTTATATTGCCATGATACTTTACAGACTCTATAAAGATGAGAAGGGCGGTTAGTTATGTTTCCAACACCCATTGAAAGAACCAAGCCATCAACTCAACTGATCTACAAGATAGCACTTCCTCTATCTATTATTATTTGGCTTCTTCCGCTCATAGCTGTCGCTTTAACTTCGATACGCTCTGGAGCAGATATTAATTCAGGAAACTACTGGGGAATGCCAACTTCAATTAACTTTATTGAAAACTACACCGCTGTTTTTACAGATTCTCCCCTTGGTTACTACATTTTAAATAGTTTTAAAATAACCATTCCAACCGTGATTGGCGCATTAGTTTTATCAAGCCTTACAGGTTTTGCATTGGGTGTTTACCGTTTCAAACTGAACCTATTTGTCTTTTTTATGTTTGTTGCTGGCAACTTTATTCCTTTTCAAATACTCATGGTTCCTGTAAGAGACCTATCACTCTCTCTTGGATTGTATAACTCAGTTTGGGGGCTGGTTGTTTTTCATATTGCATTTCAGACTGGCTTTTGTACCTTTTTCATGCGCAACTTTATTCGCGCTCTTCCATTTGAGTTAATTGAGGCAGCTAGGGTTGAAGGCGTGTCGGAGTTTAAAATTTTTTGGTATGTCGTTCTTCCATTGATGCGACCAGCCATGGCGGCTTTGTCAGTTCTTATTTTTACATTTATTTGGAATGATTATTTTTGGGCCCTTGTGTTAACTCAGGGTGCAGATGCAATGCCTGTTACAGCAGGCTTAAACTCTCTTAATGGACAATGGGTTTATAATCAGCATCTTGTATCGGCTGGCTCGATAATAGCAGCCCTGCCTCCAGTCCTAATGTTCTTTTTAATGCAGAAGCATTTTATTGCTGGTTTAACTTTAGGAGCTGTGAAGTAATGAAACACTGGCGCCTAGATACTGATAACCAAACGCTAGTATTGTCATCTTTGGACAATAGGGTTCCGTGCCTAATTTATTGGGGTCAGAAATTACCGGGCGATGAAAGTTTAGAAGATCTAATTGAAGCCTCCAAAAAAGATTGGGGTGATAACTTATTAGATAAGGTTCCTGATCTATCAATCCTTCCTGAACAGTCTGCTAACTTTACTGGACAGCTTGGATGCAAGATAAGAGATATTAATGGCCAAATCCTATCGCCTCATTTTATTTTTCAAAGTGAAGTGGTTAATAATAACCTACTAGCTTTGACCTATATTGACAAAGCACTAGGCTTAACCTATATAGCTTCAATAACTGCCTATTCAAGTAATGATATTTTTGCTTTGAGTGCCAAGATTGAAAGTGACAATCCAATCAATATGGAGTGGTTGTCTACCCCTGTTATTGCTGCTTCTCAGAGCAGTAATGAGATGATTGATTATGGAGGACAGTGGGGCGGAGAATTCAGAAAACAATTAACGCCGTGGGTCACAGGAGTGCACATGAGGGAGTCAAGATCTGGCACAACGAGCCACGCTAATTTCCCTGGTTTAATCATTCCTTCTAAGGCGTGCTCAGAAAATTTAGGTTCTTGCTATGGTTTTCATTATGGCTGGTCTGGCGGGCATCGAATGATAGCAGAGCAGCTTCCAGATGGACGAAGACAGATTCAATTTGGTAATACTGAAAATAGTGAGCTTAGTCCGGGTAAGAGTTTTGAAACGGCAGAATTATTTATTAGTCACTCTTCAGAGGGATTAAGTGGAATTGGTAAGGCATTTAGATCGCATGTAGCAGAATCTATTGTTAATTTTTCTAAGGATAAATTGAGACCTGTCCATTACAATTGCTGGGAGGCTATCTATTTTGACCATAATGTTGATCAATTAAAAGAAATAGCAAGCCTCGCTTTTGATATTGGAGCTGAGAGATTTGTACTGGATGATGGATGGTTTAAGGGTCGCCATAATGCCCATTCTAGCCTTGGCGACTGGACTGTTGATGAAATTAAATATCCACAGGGGCTAAGCCCATTGGTTGATCATATTCAGTCTCTTGGTATGACTTTTGGGTTATGGTTTGAGCCAGAAATGGTGAGTCCTGATAGCGACTTGTATCGTCAGCATCCAAATTGGATCATGGGAGATGAGAATCAATTGCTTGGAAGAGGTCAGTTAGTTCTTGATATCTCATTGGAAGAGGTTCAAGATTATCTCTTTGAGAGGGTCAGCGCTTTGCTTGAAATTTATCCAATTGAATATATTAAGTGGGATCATAATCGAGTTTTGCCCTATCCAGATGCGTCCCAAACACGATCTCTTTACCTGCTTCTGAACCGGATTCGTGACTCACACCCAGAGGTTGAGATTGAGTCTTGTTCCTCAGGTGGTGGCCGCATTGATTATGGTATTTTGAGATATGCTCAAAGAGTTTGGCTTTCAGACAGTAATGATGCTCTAGAAAGGCTACGTATTCAACATGAAGCTTTGTTATGGCTTCCTATATCTGTAACTGGAAGTCATGTAGGTCCTAAGATTTGCCACACCTCTGGACGCGAATTATCTATGTCATTTAGGGCTTGGGTTGCCGCCCAAAGACACATGGGTTTTGAAATGGATCCTCGTGAATTGAACTCACAAGACAAAGACTTACTTAAATCAGTAACCACCTGGTGGAAAGCCAACCGCCAATGGATGGTAGAGGCGAGTATTTTCCGTTTACCCAGTATTGATGAAAGTGTGATGGCTGAAATTCAAGTTAACGCTAGCCTAGATCATTTTGTGGTTTTTGCGGGCCAGAGTATTTCATCAAAATTTAGCTCTCCAACTCCTTTGTTGCTTGAGGGGTTAAACCCAATGACGATGTATAATGTTTCTCTTGTTAACAAAAAAGAAATTAATTCGTTGAGTAAATTGGAAGAGGGTCTTTTAACCAAAACATTAAAGCTAAGTGGTCAATTTTTGATGACTCAAGGTATACAACTTCCTAAAGTTTTTCCTGCAAACATGTTGGTCATTGAGGGAGATAAAGCTGCATGAGTAAAACTAACAATCGACGCTCATCAAACTGGTACGGAAAAATGGATAAAGATGGCTTTATTCATCGCAGCTGGATGAAGAGTCAAGGTCTACCAGACCATGTTTTTGACGGTCGACCAATTATCGGAATATGTAACACCTGGTCAGAGCTTACCCCTTGCAATGCTGGCTTAAGAAAACTAGCAGAAGGAGTAAAGCGAGGCGTTTGGGAGGCAGGGGGTGTACCTCTAGAGTTTCCAGTAATGTCCTTAGGTGAGACTCAAATGAAACCTACCGCTATGTTATTTAGAAATCTTTTATCGATGGATGTAGAGGAAAGTATTAGAGCATATGGAATAGATGGGGTTGTTCTATTGGGTGGCTGTGATAAAACGACACCTGGTCAACTGATGGGTGCGGCAAGTGTCGATTTGCCAACTATTGTTGTTTCTTCAGGCCCCATGCTTAATGGCAAATATAAAGGACAAGATATTGGCTCTGGTACCGATGTATGGCGTTTTTCAGAAGAGGTCAGAGCAGGAGATATGTCATTAAAAGAATTTATGGCTGCTGAAACTGGGATGAGCCGCTCGTCTGGAGTTTGTATGACAATGGGAACAGCTTCTACGATGGCCAGTCTTGTTGAAGGAATGGGCCTTAGTTTGCCAACTAATGCCACACTTCCAGCAGTTGACGCAAGGAGAATGACGCTTGCTCATTTATCCGGAAAAAGAATTGTAGAGATGGTTGAAGAGGAGCTCAACTTGTCAAAAGTTTTAACCAAAGAAAGCTTCCAAAACGCAATCACCCTTAATAGTGCGATTGGTGGATCTACAAATTCAGTTATTCACTTATTGGCGTTAGCAGGAAGGGCAGAAATTGAGCTTAACTTAGCAGACTTTGAAAAGGCTGAAGATATTCCATTGCTAGTCAATCTGATGCCTTCAGGCAAATATCTTATGGAAGATTTTTGTTATGCAGGTGGCATCCCAGCTGTTATGGATCAGATCAGAAGCCATATTAAGCCAGCAAATACAATTCTCAACAAAGACATTACCCATTACTTTGATGAGGCTGAAATATTAAATAAAGAGGTCATTAAAACTTTTAACGCCCCTCTTAAGGAATCTGCTGGCTTAAAAGTTCTTAGAGGAAACTTAGCGCCAGATGGCGCAATCATTAAGCCAGCAGCTGCAACAGAAGAATTGCTTAAGCATGAAGGCTTGGCGTATGTATTTGAAGATATTGAGGATATGAAAGCTAATATTGATAGGCCTGATCTTCCTGTTACAAAAAATACAATTCTAGTTCTAAAAGGGTGCGGCCCCAAGGGCTATCCTGGAATGCCAGAAGTTGGCAATATGCCAATCCCTAAGGTACTTGTTGAGCAGGGCGTGAGGGATATGATTCGTATTTCAGATGCACGAATGTCAGGCACAGCATTTGGAACCATAGTTCTTCATGTTGCTCCTGAGGCAAATGTGGGTGGACCGATTTCAATTGTTGAGACTGGCGATCGAATTCAAATTGATGTGAGGCAAGGCTTGCTTGAGCTTCTCGTTCCAGAATCTGAAATTGAAAAGCGCTTAAAATCTAGAAAGCAGCCAAAAGAGAACTACACTCGCGGCTATGCAAAGCTTTATATTGATAACGTCATGCAGGCTGACAAAGGTGCAGACTTAGACTTTCTGGTGGGTAAAGATACCCGCCTACCATCGCGAGAATCACACTAATGCAAAATTATGCAACCTTTAAAGATTTAGAAGATACTTCTGTTTTTATCACTGGAGGAGGCTCTGGGATTGGCGCCTCCATTACTGAAGGATTTTTATCTCAAGGAGCCAAAGTAGCCTTTGTTCAAAGGTCTGATTGTGATGAATTTTTAAGCAAAGTTTCTTCAAAATATAAGTACAAGCCATTATTTATAAAATGCGACATTACTCGAACAGACGATCTAAAGAACGCAATAGCTCATGCAAGCCAAGTCAACGGTGGAATAAATGTGCTCATTAACAATGCGGCAAATGATACTCGTCACACGCTTGAAGAGATGACCTCAGCAGAATGGGATGAGGCAATCAATATTAATTTAAAGCCACATTTCTTTACGGCTCAAGCTGTAGCTCCAATGATGAAGTCCCAGGGTGGTGGTAGCATCATTAATTTTTCATCTAACTCCTATTTAACAGGAAATGCTGGGCTACCTGCTTATGTTACTTCTAAAGCTGGAATTACAGGCCTTACCAGGAGTTTAGCGAGAGAGCTTGGTCCTGATGGAATTAGAGTGAATACGCTGATTCCTGGATGGGTTCTAACTGAGAGACAGTTAAAGCTTTGGGCCAATGAAAAAGATTTGGCAGTTACTATGGAAAAACAATGCATTAAGGAGCACCTAATGCCTAATGATTTAATTGACTCAGCATTATTCTTGGCTTCAAATGCATCTCGAATGATGACTGGCCAAGCATTAGTGGTAGATGGTGGCGTTGCAGTTACAGGATAAAAAAGAATGATGATGGACATAAAAGCGAAATGGATTGCTGCTGATTGGGGAACAACTCATATGCGCGCCTGGGCAATTGGAGATAATGACAGTGTTTTGGCATATAGGGAGTCAAATGAAGGGATGAAAGACCTTCAACAAAATGAATTTGAGCCCGTACTATTGAGACTCATCGAAAACTGGCTCGATGACAATAAAGTGACAAATGTGATGGCATGCGGCATGGTTGGCGCTAAACAGGGCTGGGTGGAAACACCGTATTTAAAAGTGCCTTGTGTCCCAATCGACAATAGCCAGTTAACTATTGCAAGCACCAAGAATACGCACATTAAGGTCTATTTAGTTCCCGGTGTAATGCAGCACCAGCCTGCTGACATTATGAGAGGTGAAGAAACTCAAATTGCAGGATTCATTAATGAAAATCCAAACTTTAATGGCGTCGTTTGCCTTCCTGGTACTCATGCAAAATGGGTAAGCATTAAAAATAGACATATAACAAACTTTAAAACTTATATGACTGGAGAGCTTTTTGGTGTAATTTCAAATCATACACTGATTAGACATTCCACCTCAATAAAAGGATGGAATCAAGCCAGCTTTGAAATAGGTGTCCATGAAGGCTTTGAAAACCCAGGCTCAATTGGCTCTGATCTTTTTTCGTTACGATCTGAGTCTATTGTTAATGATTTAGATAGAGATGAGGCCAGATCACGTTTATCAGGCCTTCTCTTAGGGCTAGAGCTTAATGGCGCTCAAAGCTATTGGAAAAACAACAACGTTACACTCATTGGATCTGAACTTCTGTCGAATAATTACCATCAAGGACTCAAGATTCTTGGAGGAGAGAGCCAATTATTTAGCCTTGAAGCAGCTACCCTTTCGGGGTTAAGTTCAGCATACAAAGAGCTTAACTCTGAGTCAGAATAATGAAAAGAGAGATAATTGCTATTCTTCGAGGAATCAAGCCGAATGAAGTCTTGGCTGTAGCTCATTCAATTGCGGAGTCAGGAATCACTCAAATCGAAGTCACTATGAACTCACCTGATGTTTTTGATAGCATCAAATTGCTTTGTGATGAGTTTAGGGACGATATTCAGATTGGTGCTGGAACAGTAACCAATACAAAACAAGTAGAAACTCTCTCTGATATTGGGGGAGTTCGCTTTATTGTTTCTCCAAATTTTGACTCAGAGGTGGTAGAGGTAACTAAAAAAATGGGAATGATGAGCTTTCCAGGTGTCATTACACCAACAGAGTGTTTTTCAGCTTTGAGATCTGGTGCTGATGGCTTAAAGTTTTTTCCAGCTACCCTTTTAGGGGAGGCTAATTTAAGTGCATTGAGAGCAGTTTTACCGCAAGGCATTCCTTTGTATATGGTTGGAGGAGTCGGTCCAGAAAACTTTTTATCATGGTTTGATGCTGGGGCAACTGGTTTTGGAATTGGCTCTGGACTATACAAAGCTGGTGATAGCGCTGAAATTGTTTATGAAAAAGCAAAGGCTATTGTTTTATCCTATGATAAAGCTAAATAATGATCACTGAGTTCTTACCAATAGAGCCTTGCAGCCTGGGAGAGGGACCTCTTTGGCACCCAGGGCTAGAGTCTCTGTTCTGGTTTGATATCAACTCTCACAAGATGTTTAACTGGAAGAATGGCATACTGAAGACTTGGACATTTTTTGAGCCAGTTTCAGCGGCAGGCTGGATTGATGATGACCATCTCATTATTGCAAGCGCATCCGCATTGATAAAGTTCTCGATTTCAAAGGACACCAGAGAGACTTTAATTGATTTAGAGGCTGACATGCCTCATACTCGCTCAAATGATGGCCGAGCTGATCCATGGGGCGGTTTTTGGATAGGAACAATGGGCCTTAAGGCAGAACAAGGCGCTGGTTCGATTTATCGGTTTCATCAAGGTCAGCTAAAAAAATTACATAAAGGTATTACTATTCCAAATAGTATTTGTTTTTCACCTGATAGGAAGTTTGTTTATTTTACTGATACATCTCAAAAAAAAATCTTAAAGCAGGATCTAGACCAATTGACTGGTTGGCCCCTCAATGAGCCCTCAATATTAATCAATCTTAAGGCTCAAGGACTTCATCCAGATGGCTCTATCTGTGATAGCCAGGGTTATATTTGGAATGCTCAGTATGGCGCTTCTAGAGTTGCGAGATATAGTCCTGAAGGGTGGCTGGATCGAGTTGAAGAGGTTCCAGTATCTCAAGTTACCTGCCCATCTCTTGGCGGGAAGTTTTTTGATACCTTGTATATCACTTCTGCATCTCAAGGATTAAGCAATAATGATTTGAAAACTGAGCCTATGGCTGGTAAAGTATTTCACTTTAAAACTGATATAGCTGGTCTAGCTGAATATCAGGTAAAGATCTGAGGCTGTCATGAAACCTAAACTAGGAAGTTGTTATTATCCTGAGCACTGGCCAGAAGAACGGTGGCAAAAGGATGCTGAAGAAATGGTTGCTGCTGGCTTATCCTGGGTTCGAATCGGTGAATTTGCATGGAGCCGTTTAGAGCCAGAACAGGGCATTCAAAACTTTGATTGGCTTGATCGCGCTATCTCTATTCTTGGAAATGTGGGCCTTAATATAGTGATGAGCACGCCAACAGCTGCTCCTCCAAGATGGGTTGTTGATAAATGGCCTGACATGCTTCTTGTTGATGAAGAAGGAAGGTCTCGTCAGTTTGGATCAAGGAGGCATTACTGTTTCTCTCATGAAGGCTACCTTGAAGAATCTCTCAGGATTTCAAAAGCTGTTGCCGACCGTTATGGGAATAACCCCTTCATCAAAGCCTGGCAGTTAGATAATGAATATGGCTGTCACGAGACTACTCTATCATATAGTCCATCAGCACTAAAAGCCTTCAGGAATTGGATTGCCAAGAAATATGAATCAATTGACCAGCTTAATAAAGCGTGGAAAAACGTTTTTTGGTCCATGGAGTACAATAGTTTCGATCAGGTTGGGCTTCCAAATTTGACCGTCACAGACCCTAACCCAATCCATGAACTTGACTTTAAAAGGTTTAGTTCTGACCAAGTTGTCAACTTCAATCGAAGTCAGGCGTCAGTTATGAGACAGTATACAAAAATGCCTCTCATTCATAATTACATGGGTCGAATTACAGACTTTAATCACTACGATGTTGGTAAAGACCTAGATATAGCTAGCTGGGATAGCTATCCATTGGGTTTTCTAGAGGACCGTTCAACTCAAGATGACGAATTTAAACTCAGATTTATGCGCCATGGAGATCCTGATTTTCAGGCCTTTCATCATGATTTATATAGGACCGTTGGACAAGGTCGATGGTGGGTAATGGAGCAACAGCCTGGCCCAGTGAATTGGGCGCCATATAACCCTGAACCAGCCCCTGGTGCTGTTAGGCTTTGGTCATGGGAGGCAATTGCACATGGCGCAGAGGTGGTCAGTTACTTTCGATGGCGCCAAGCACCTTTTGCTCAAGAGCAGATGCATGCTGGCCTTCAAAGACCTGATGGCGAAAATGCCCCAGGAATCACTCAAGCCTCTCAAGTGTCTTCTGAATTAAAAGAGTTTAAAGATATTGAGCAAGTTCAATCTAAGATCGCACTTATTTTTGACTACGAAAGTTGTTGGGCATGGGAGATTCAACCTCAAGGCAAAAGCTTTGATTATTTTGAACTAGTTTATGACAATTACAGGGCCCTGAGAAGTCTTGGCCTTTCGGTGGATATTTTGCCTCCAAATCAGAGTGATCTCAAAGGCTATAAAGTTGTTCTTATGCCAGGTTTAATGCGTGTTAGTAGAGAATTAGAAGACGCCATTGAGTCATTTGAAGGTGTCCTTATATCGGGTCCAAGGGCTGGCTCTAAAACTACTAATATGTCTATTCCTTCTCAACTTCCACCCATCGTTCCAGGAGTCAAGGCTACTGTTGCTAGCGCTGAAACACTTCGACCGAATGCTTTTATTTCAATTAAAGGTCTTGGAAGCTTTAAAACTTGGATGGAGACATTAATCGATTACGATAACATCATTGAAGAGACTGAAGATGGAAGGGCTGCTGTTGTTGGGCATGAAAAAAATATCTATATTGCTGGATGGGCAGACCAGATGACATTAAAAATGATTTTTTCTAGAGTTTGCGAATCAAAAGATATTTCAACAACAGAATTAGAGGACTGTGTCAGGGTTCGCGAAACCTTAACGCATCGGTTCTGGTTTAACTACAGTAATCAAGAGTGTAATGTGGGCTCAGTCTGTATTCCGCCATCTGGTGTTATATGGGAGTCAATCAAAGGTTAGTTTTATCTGACTCTGAGTTCAGTTTTAGGGTCAAACAATAAAGCTCTTGAAGTGTCGACCTTGATACCAACTTTTGCAGCTGTTTTAGGCAATTTATCGTCCCTTGATTCGACAACAATTCTTTCTCCATTTGGAGTTTTAAGATATAAGTAAGAGACGTCACCTAGAGCCTCAGTAAATTCAACTTCAAGATCACCCGAACCTGAAATCTGAATGTGTTGAGGTCTTAATCCAATTAATAGCTCTGATTGATTTGAATCTATATCTTTAGGGGCATTCAGTTTGAGCGACTCTAGACTAGGAACTATAATTTTTGCGCCGTTAACTCTGCCCTGGACGAAGTTAATAGTTGGCGAACCAATAAACCCTGCAACAAAAACATTTTCTGGGTCATCATACAGAGACAAGGGTGAACCTACTTGTTGAATGAGTCCATCCTTAAGGACGACTATCTTGTCTGCTAATGTCATCGCCTCAACCTGATCATGGGTGACATAAATGATGGTCGTTCCAAGCTCACGATGCAGTCGCGAAATTTCAACACGCATTTCTACTCTGAGCTCTGCATCAAGGTTCGATAAAGGTTCATCAAATAAAAACACTTCAGGGCCTCTAACAATTGATCTGCCAATGGCAACTCTTTGTCTTTGCCCACCTGACAAGGTTTTAGGTTTTCTGTCTAGGTACTCTTCTAGATGAAGAATACTTGCAGCCTCATTAACTTTTTGATCAATTTCATTTGAAGGCACCTTGGACATCTTAAGTCCAAATCCCATATTTTCTCTGACTGTCATGTGAGGATAAAGTGCGTAAGACTGAAACACCATAGCAATCCCTCTATCGGCGGGGTGCATGGAGGTGACATCCTTTTCACCAATACGAATTGCAC
>Ga0209252_1002170_pt1 | contig 11975 bp, 13 predicted proteins | sample SaaInlV_135m_DNA_3_FD_184673 | JGI IMG/M metagenome (GOLD analysis project Ga0209252, IMG submission 184673) | Marine microbial communities from expanding oxygen minimum zones in the Saanich Inlet - Saanich Inlet SI074_LV_100m_DNA (SPAdes) (version 2) | ecosystem: Environmental > Aquatic >... | reverse complement strand
GGTAACGCCGTTCAACTTGGTCGTGGAGCAGTTGAGGCCACCGAACTCGCTTGCCGTGGTGAGACCCACGAGGTTGGCGCCGGCGGCCTTGAGGCGGGCGACCATGGTGAGGTCATGATCGGCGTAGCGCTCGGCGAACAGGAGCGACGCAGAGGTGTCTGGCCAGCCTTCGACCTGGTGGAGCTCCTTAACGCCTACCGGCACCCCTCCGAGCGGCAGCGAGACATCGGCTGCTTTGGCCCGTTCGAGTGCCCCCTCCACGTCGATGTGTGAGAAGGCGTTCAGGTCGCTGGCCTCGATTGCGGCCAGCGTCGCCTCGACCTCAGCAACGGGTGAACGCTCTCCGCTACGGAAAGCCTCGACGAGTGCAACCGCGTCTCCCTGCCATGTCATGGGCCCAGTCTTGCCTACCGCGACGGTAGGTACGGCAGCCGGTGAGATCTCGATCACTGGTGTCGTATCAACCCTGATACCGGTAACTTCGATCTCAGGGCAACGAGGCTCATCCGCTTCCTCCGAGTATCAGGCGCGAATTGCCGCCTAATTGACTGACCAATCAACCTGGAAGTCGGAGACGCGAGGCGAATGCTGATTATCCGTTCTCAGGAGTTCACCAGCTCCCTCCATCGACTTCACTCAGGTGATGGCAACCTCTTTGTCGAGGTCGCAGCCGACATTCGTTACCTCCTCCGACGAAGGCGAAGCGCATGCCTGCCGCAGGTCCGGTTTGGCTTATCGCAGTCGCGCTACTCCAGTGTCATGGGCGAGGTCCGGAGCCACGTGCACGGAGACACGGAGTTCATCCGAACGCTGTTCGCCCTACCGATCGACGAGAGCGTCTGTGCACTCCTGGTAATGGGCGACAAGAACGCAACTGGCGAGAATGACCGGACAGGTAACGCCTGGTACGACCAGGCAGTCCCTCTTGCCGACATGATCTGGGGGCGGATTCTCGATAGCGGGGTCATACGTGCACAGGGCAGGGACACTTGACCGTACTTAATCTATAGATTAACTTCCGCCAACAGAGGTGATGTCATGAATTCCATAGAAACAGACTCTTCAACCGACTTCACGGTCGTCAACGACGTTCTGGAGGGCATCGACCTCTCGAACGAGCAGCGACTCCGGATAGGCAACCGAACCACTGAACTGCTCGATCTGGACAGGTCGATCGTGGCACTCCGGTCGGCTCTGGAGATCTCCCAGATGGACGTGGCCGAGGCAATGGGCGTGTCAAGTTCGTCGGTCTCACAACTGGAGTCCCGTCCACTCGGCAACATCAAGATCGGCACGTTGTCCCGCTACCTGACGAGCCTCGGCTACCGGCTCAAGCTCTCCGTCACCCGGACCACCGATGAGTTGGCGGCCAAGGCCTGACAGTCCAGACAAGGCTTAGTCACGACGCTCTGCGTACCAGCTGCAGGTCGGCGTCCAGGTGTTCGGCGATCCGCTAAAGCGTTCTGAGAGTCGGGCTGGTTGCACCACGCTCGATCCGGCTGATGTCGCCCTGGTCGATGCCGCAGCGATCCGCCAATTCGACCTGGGTCAGCCCGTGGCTCAACCGTAGGCCGATGAGTCCAGCTGCAATGTCGTAGGCCTGTTCAAGAACTCGACTCTGGGCTCGCACTTCCGGTGAAAGGCGGGCACGACGTCTCCGGGTGATGTCCTCGTATGTCCGTTCCATCTGGTCGCCGATGCTGCCTATGCGGGCTCCCCAGCGGCCGAGGTCCAGCAATACAACCCAGTTGAGCGGACAGGTAAGTCCCAGTTGTCGAATATTTCGTCTATTTCGAATATTGCGCCTAACACAGTCAACCGGTATGATCACCACAGGAGCCGCCGACAGACGCGAACCAGGGAGAACGGGAGCATGGCATCAAGCACACTTGTAGACCATCGGTTGACCCTGCCAAATGAGCGCTCCGCCACTCAGGCTGGCGTTGCCGCCGACATTCTCAAGCAGTTCCTCTCGGAACACCCCGATTCCTCGGACGCGACGGTTCGCCTCGTAGCCGATACAGCGGACACCACCGTCAAGATCCCTGGGGAGGCACTGACACTCCTTGCCGATGTGCTGGCCCAGATCGCCAGCGGAAACGCTGTGACCATTGCACCCGTTCACGCAGAGTTGACCACCCAGCAGGCAGCTGACCTCCTCGGTGTCTCCCGTCCATACCTCGTGAAGCTCCTCGAGGAGCGAAAGATCCCCCACCGTCGAGTCGGCAACCGTCGACGTGTGATGCTCACAGACCTGGTTGCCTACAAGAGGATCGACGATGCCGAACGCCTGGCGATCGCCGATGAGTTGACGGCCGAGGCCCAGCGCCTCGGCCTGTATACCTAGGCGCCGCGACCGTGGCCTTCGGCGCCACTTTCGACGCATGCGTACTGCATCCGGCGGGACTCCGCGACCTGCTCATCCGCCTGGCGATGACAGGCCTCTTCCGTGCCAGATGGACAGACGAGATCCTTGATGAGATGGTCGACTCGGTTGCTCGTCGCCGGCCTGACCTTCATCTGAGCCAACTCGAACAAACCAGACACAACATGTGCAAGGCCGTACCTGACTGCCTTACAACCGGCTACCACAACCTGATCCCCGGCCTCAGGTTGCCCGACCCCAACGATCGTCACGTCTTGGCAGCAGCAATCCGTGCGGGAACCGAAGTAATTGTGACCGAAAACCTCTCAGACTTCCCATCAGCAGTTCTTGCGCCATATGACATCGAGGCACAGTCGCCCGATACCTTCGTGCTTCACCTGATTGACCTTGCCCCCGAGACCGTCCTCGACACCGTCAATGCACAGGCTTCGGCCCTGACCAATCCGCCGATGACAGTTGACGAGGTCCTCAACCACCTTGCCCGTACCGGCCTGCCACGATCTGTCGCAAACCTCAGGTCTCAAACCTAAGTACCGAGCACCGAGGCGTGGAAGGCCAACATGTCCTCTCTGAACAGGTCGGCCTGGTCGCCGATGCTGCCTATGTGGGCGCCCCAGCGGCCGAGATCAGAGTCGATGGCGGCCATAAACATGGCGTGGTCGGTGAGGGTGGGGTCGGCCTGGCCGGTCCGGTAGTCGATCATGGCACCGTCCTGATCTATGTACGTGGTGGGCGCAGCGGGGGCGACGCTGGCCTCGGGTATCACGTAGACCTCCTCTTCCCGGTCGAAGCTGTGCCATGCGCCGCCAACGACCCGGACGGTGGCGTCGCCGCCGACGAGACCGATGGCCTGAACCTGGGACTGGACCTGCTGCACCGAGAGCCAGTCGTCGCGGTCACCAACGATGGCCCGAATCCGGGTTGTGCCGATCTCGGGGTGGGCGAACTGGTGGCCACACCACGGGTAGACGGCGTACACGGCGGCAAAGGCAAGGTCCGCACCCACGATGGGGTCGGCGAAGGCCCGCATTGCAGCGGTCAGCACAGCCGAGCCTCCCCTGCTGTGACCCTGGGCCGATATTCGCGTTGCGTCAATGGCCTCGTGTGAGGCCAGGACGCGAAGTGCTGCGAGCACGTCAAAGGCGCTGGCGGCGAACGAGTACTGGGTCTGGTTGGCAACGGTGGACTCGACCGCCCGGGGTCCGAAGGGGTCGAGCACGAATACGGCGTAGCCGGCTGCAACGAGGGTGGCGGCGTGGGCAAGGTGGCTCTCGCCGACCCCGAGGCTGCCGGGCACGACCATCACGAGGGGCAAGGGGTGGTCGGCCGGGGGCAGGAAGAGCTTGCCGTCGGCGAGCAGCGGCTCGCACCCGTCGGGGTCGTTGATCGCCTGGTGGTAGTTGAGTGGGTTGGCGCTCGGCACCTCGAGATTGTGGCCCTCCACCCCGGCGAGGGTTACCGACTGGTCCCTGAACCTGACAGCGTCGTCCATCGGGGGGATCCTAGGCAGTCGCCGGGCTCCCCAGCGAGGGTGGCCGACTGGTTTTGGAACCTCGTGACGCCGCCTAGGGTCACCGCCCATGCGAATCTTCACTGCCTCAATTCTCTGTGTACTCCTTGTCGGCGCCGGTTGCGGTGCTTCAACTCCCGAAGAGGACGCGGCTGCGGCCCGGGGTGCCCCCTCGACAACCACCACCGCGGCACCAACCGTCACAGCGGCGTCGACCACCACCGCGGCACCAACCACCACCGCGGCACCGACCACCACCGCGGCACCGACCACCACCGCGGCACCAACCACCAAGGGAAGCCCTGGCAGTGGCCCCTCGGATGAGTCCTGGACCGTTCTCATCTATGTGATGGGCGACACGAACCTTGAGGCGGCCGCGCTGGTCGATCTCGAGGAGATGGCTGAGATCGACACGACCGGCAACGTGACCGTCGTTGCCCTCGTTGACCGAACCCCCGACCAGCCCGGTCTCGGCGGATACACCGATAGCGGTGTCCTCGGCGCCCCCAACTGGGAGGGCTCCCGGTTGATTGAGTTCGTTGATGGCGAGATCGTGTTCCTCGGGTTGCCCGATGGCTCAGTGGAGGACTCCAACCTTGGCACAGCCGAGGAACTCGAGGCCTTCGTCTCCTACGGGCTCAACGCCTATCCGGCCGACAGGACCGCCCTGGTGCTCTGGGACCACGGCGGTGGCTGGACCGGCATGGGACCTGACGAAACCAATAACTGGGATATCCTCGACCTCTCAGAACTCCGGAGCGGTCTGAGGGCCGGACTCGACAGCGCCGGAGTCGACAAGTTGGACCTCATCGGATTCGACGCCTGCCTCATGGCCACCTACGAGGTGGCGTCCTCGGTGGTGAGTCTTGCAGACACGCTCGTGGCGTCTGAAGAACTGGAACCAGGCCACGGCTGGGACTACCGGGCGCTCAACTCCCTGGTCTCCGGCGAGGCCACCACCAGCCAGGACCTGGGCATTGCCATAGCTGACAGTTACCTGCAACAGGCCAGGGACTACGGGACCGACACAGATGTCACCTTGTCGGTTATTGATCTGGACGCCTTCGTGGGCGTACAAGAGGCTCTGAAAGAGTTCTCACGCCCACTGATCGAATACCCGGCTGAAGCTGCTCCTGAGGTTGCGAGGGCAGTGACCCAGACCAGGGAATACGGTTCGAGCCCCAAGCCGGAAAACAGCTCCCACATCTTCGACCTGGGCGACTTCGCCTCGAACCTCTCAGGCCTCGGTATCGATACCGAGATTGTTGAACTCCAGGCGGCAATTGACGAGGCGGTGGTCTATAAGGTGGCCGGACCGGTGGCGGGCCGGGCCACGGGCCTTTCCATCTACCTTCCGACCAGGCCCGAGTACTTCGACCCCAACTACGTGGACCATGGCTTCGCCCCCGGTTGGGAGACCTTCCTTCAGTCCCATTATCAGGCTGGAACACAGATTCCCGAAGAATCGGTGGCCGGCTTCCTGGAAGAGGGCGGCGAGTACTTCTTTGACGAGGACGGGTTGAACTTCTTCGCTTACGTCGACCCGGCAGCCGAGGATGCCTTGGCCGAGGTGATCATCTACTACGGGGTGGTCGACCCGGAGGACGACAACCTCTACTTCATCGGCGAGGAGTCCGGATGGATCTTCGGCGATGGCAGTGGCCTGGTCGGAGCAATATATGACCTCACAGTCCTCACGATCGGTGACGGGTACGACACCTCGTACGCCTACACCGACTTCTCCTACGACGAGACAGAGGACCTGTTTCTCTTCGACGTCCCGATGACCTACGGGTCAGCCGATCTGACCGACGACTCGTACGTAGACCTGGTCCTCTCTCTGACGATCGACGCCACGGCCGGAGACGTGGTCAGCGAGGTCTACTTCCAGGTTGACGATTTCGGGCAGTGGAGCGAGTTTGCGGCCGACCCCGAGGGTTTCATCTGGCCCTCGATTCAGATGGAGGACTCCGACGGTTCGCTGGTCTGGGTAGACGCAGGCGATGTCCCTCTGTTCGCCGACCTTCCAAGCTTGGAATACTCGTTTGAGCCTCTTCCCTCAGGAGTCACCCTGGTAGCTGAGCTGGGGGTGTTCGACTATGCGGGAAACAGCGACTTCTTGAGCCTGGTGGACCTCGTCCCATAGTTGCCCGCTGACGTGTCCTTGACCTATGGGGCCGCTGCCTGTCTCTGCTGCTAGGCATGGCTGATGCCCTCGACCTCTCGCATTCCCCTCGTCGACCTTGCGGGTTCTGCTGAACCCGGGACAGAGCGGGATGCGGTTGTCGAGACGATTCGACGGGCGTGTGAGGAGATCGGGTTCCTCGTTGTCACGGGCCACGACGTTCCCGAGGCGGTTGTTTCAAATGCCGAAGAGGCTGCCCGCGGTTTCTTCGCCCTGCCCGATGAGGAGAAGGTTCGAAGCGTTCCGGTTGCCGGCACGTGGTGGGGGTTCACCCCGGCCCGGGGTACCGCTCTGGCCCTGGCACACGGCGTGGAGACCCCACCGGACCTGTGTGAGACCTACTCGGTGAGTCGCTTTGACCATGTCGTGGCGGCCACAGACCCGGGTGACGGCCGCGGGGCATTCATCGCTCCAAACGTGTGGCCGGATGAGCCAGCAGGGTTCCGGGCGGCGTTCGAGGCCTACTACGCCGCCATGGAGGACCTTGCTGTCCGCCTGATGGGGCTGATGGCGTTGGCACTTGGCCTGGATGAGGGCTGGTTCGCTGACAAGATCGACGACCACATCACGGGCCTGACGGCCCTCCACTACCCCGTGCTGGACCAGCCCGCCCTGCCGGGACAGTCGAGGCGGGGCGAACACACCGACTGGGGCAGCATCACCATCCTCCACCACGACGGCCAACCCGGCCTGCAGGTCATGACACCGGAGGGTGCATGGGAAGACGCCCCGGTGGTTCCCGGTGCGTTCGTGGTGAACCTGGGTGACCTCATGGCCGCGTGGACCAATGACCGCTGGAGGTCGACCATGCACCGCGTGGTCGTACCCGACGGCGCGGGAGACCGCGTCTCGATCGCCTTCTTCCACCAGCCCGACTTTGATGCCCGCATCGAGTGCATCCCAACATGCACGTCGACAGACGACCCACCACGCCACCCACCGACCACGTCAGGTAAGTGGATCATGTCAATGCTGGAACGGACCACCTGCTGACGTTTCTCGACCGAACCCGAACGCGCCGACCGCCGCGCCGCGACAACACATGTTGCCCGGAGCATGTCATCATCGGATCGTGCGCTTGGGAGTGGTCATGGTCGGGTTGATACTTGTCGGCTCGGCGTGTTCGGAAACAACGATGACACCAGAGGACCTCGCCGAGCGCTTCACGACCGATCAACGCCTCGTGTACCTATGTGATGAGGGAGTCAACTGCCGCACCGAGATGCTGACTCCCGGCGAATACATGTGCACTGCGGACCGCCTGATTGAGAAACACGGGGCCGAGAAACTCAGCGACATGTTGCCAGTTGACTCAACGGGTGGCCCCCTCGACGAGATCGGCCTTCTCCTAACTGGTGTCGCCGGGTCCTGCATGGAACCGTCCATGCCGCCGGCGACCACCACGAGCGTTGCTGCACCCTCGACTGGACCCGAGATCGCGGAGGAAACGACAACCACCACGACCACACGTTCGCCCGAGACCGTCGACGACGCGGAGCTTCTCGCTGGCATGCGCGATGAACTGGTCGACCTGCTCATCCAGCGGGGTGCCGACCCTGAGGAGGCAGAGGTTGAGGCCGACCGGTTGATGGCAGAGGGTGCCGATTCCGAGAGGGTGATGGAGGTCATGGACAAGCAGTTGGAGATCTACGAGGACTGGATGGCCAACTACCCGCTCCACCCGGTGTTGGGCAGTCTCTGGACCGAGGAGGAGGCCTCGTGTTCCATCATCGAGATGATGAAGCAGAGCGGCGTAGCTGGGACCGAACGTCTCATGATCATCGCCAACGCCGGCGACATGGCCGAGGAGGATGCCCTTGCCCTCGTGCAGCCCATCGCCGACTGTACGGACCTGTGGGCGATGACGCTTGAGGCGATGACGATCGGCGGTGCGGACAGCCCGGAATGCCTCCTTGGACCCGTGTCAGAGGAGCAGATCGTTCTGTGGCACGTGGCTGGGTTCACCGACGGTAGGGACGGCTACTGGAGTGCGGTGGACCAAGACCTGGACCTGACCTGCATCGGCGCTCCCGCGTAGCGGGTTGCCAGCTGGGACGACAGGTGCCGCAGTTCGTCAAGTCAACGACCGGTCAGCCGGCGGTGTCGCCAACGATGTACCGGTAGGGACCCTCGGGGTCCAGGTATTCGGTGAGGTCCCCATATGGGATCTCGTGGGATGCGGTCATCCAGAACAGGATCGGCGCAATGCCCGATGACTCGTCGAGGTAACAGTAGATGCGACAGGAGAGACGCAGCCCGCTGGCACCGAGGGTGAACTCCTGCGCCCTGATCTGTTCGGCCGAGGGCGTGCCGATCGACATAACCCATCCGGCCCGCATTTCGGTGGTCATGTCCTCTGTCTTTGGCGCCTGTTGGGCCATTGCCTCAATGAGGAACTCCTCCCAGCCGCTGTCAGCGATGAACAGGTCGTCGAGGCGTAACTGCTGTCCGGTGGAGAGGTCGTAGTTGCGGGTTCTAAGGAAGGTGTCGGTTCCCATGGTGGCCGGCTTCATCTGCTTGCTGGAGAGTTCCACGCTGTAGAGGCTGTCGCTTGAGTACGCGACGACACCAAGCAGGTCGAAGAATCCCTCGCTGTGGATCGAATCGGACGGCTCGGAGAGGAGGCTGTCGCCGTAGGTCTCCAACGTGTCCGCGAAGTACCACGTGACTGCGGCGGCCACGTCCTGTCTGACCTGTTGGTTGATGGCCTCGGCTTGCCGGCCTACCTTGAGGTGGTAGCGCAGGTTGATCTCGAACCAGGCGTTGCGGGGTGTGTCGGCGACGATGCATTCCACCATCACCGATGTAAGGGTCTCGTCTGGATAAAGCAGGTCCAGGCGACCCTTCCGTGCGGCCTCGTCATCCCCCCAGGACCAGCGGTGCCACTCGGGTTCGTCGTCGAAGTTGCCGTAGGAGACATCGCAGTGGTCCTCCGCAGATTCCATTTCCGAGATTGCCGCCAGGACCACTGCTTCGTCCTCGAATGCCTGATAGTCGGGCCGGGCCAGCACGGTCGCCACCACAACAAGGGCGACGAGCAGCGCTCCAGCGATCAGGGGCTTGGCTGGGTGTTCGGCCACGTACCGCATAATGGCACCGCCGTCTGTTCTGACGGGGTCGGGTCCGGTTGTCAGTGGTCAGCGCTCGCTGCCGCAGTTGGGGCAGTGGCTGTCAGAGGAGTCAAGCCACTCGTTGCAGGCGTTGCAGTGCTTGCCGGAGCGGCCAGAACCGCTGTCAGATGAGCTACCCGAGTCGTGGTCGTCGAACATGTCAGACATCACCTCAAGCCTCCTGGCCATCATGGATCGGCATTGCACCGACCTGACCGTCATCTTCGCGCCACCCTGTGACAATCGGTTGGCGCCCCAGACACCTGACTGCCACCCGACTGCACGCTGGCTTTCAACCTCTTGAGAACCGACATCCGGTCCATGCCGGGCGTCGGAAAGGTCTGAGGGGTGGGTGCCTCAAACCAGGGAATGACCGGTTGAGTTCCCTGGGGAACAACCACGTGCGTGATGGTCCTGCAGTCGACAAGGCCCCGAAAGGAGTGCGGTGACAACGACCAGTCATCGTCGTTGCCTTCAGGCCACATGACCCCTTCGTCGATCTGCGAGCTGAGCCGGTTCCGGGCCCGCTCGTAGGGGCCGTCGGGCGACAGGATGCATCCCCGGTTGTAGCCAGCCCGCTGTCGGGGGATGTCGTCCCAGAGGTCCGCCATGGTCGCTTCCAGAACATCGGGCGGAAGACCACTCTTGTATGTGCTTTCGTTGAGGCGTCGGATCGTCTCGGCGCAGGCCAGGGCCTCCTCGAGTTGTCCGTTTGAACCTGCCAGGGGTGCGTAGACACGCTCGTGGTAGGGCACGTAGCGGGGGCGCCTGTCGGCAATCTCAAGCCTTATGGCAAAGCTCTCGGTCTTGTGGTGAAAGACCTCGTGGAGGTAGACGGTTATCAGGGCTGCCTGAATCGAACCTCGTAGCACTTCCGGGTGGCGTTGCCGGTCCGGATCGAGGCGGGCTCGGATGTTGGCAGCTTGAGCAAGGATCCAGTACTCGTGTATGTAGATGCCGTGGTCGCTGCCGTAGAAGTGGACGGGCAGATGCCATGCACTGTAACGGGGTGGGTCAACAGCACTGTTAGAAGGTTCTCCGCAGGCACGGCGATCCATCTCGGCCTCTACTTCTTGCCATTGGGCGTCGTCTCTGGCGGCCTCAGCGAAGTTCCAGTCGATCCGGCAGAGCTCGTAGCTGGCCGGTTCGCAGACAGCCGAACTGGGGTCGCTGACATTGAGCAGGTCTAGTGAGCAGAGGGTCTCCAGTACCTGTCCTGCAGTCAGTGCCATAGTCGCTCCCAGCTGAATGTGGGCGCTCGACTATCGAAACCGTCCTCACTCCTGTGGCCAGATTATTGGGTGGCCGGTCCGTGTTGGCTGATCCCCTATTCGCGCCTACTAACCAGTAAACAGGGTCTCCTGGGATGGCTCGGGTGGGGCCACCACGGGTTCGTCCGGATCGGCCAGAATCAGATCCAGCTGGTCGATGTTTTCGAACGGTGTCGCTCCACGTCGCACCAGGTGTGCGTTGCCGGGGCCCTCCCCTGCCCCGCGCCACACGGCGACCCGGCCGAAGCCTCCACGCAGTGCCTCGACAGCACCGGCCCAGGTGCCGCCGGTTTCGTGATCTGATGCGACGACCACGGTCAGGGTTGAGAGCGCATAGATCATCTTGTTGCGGCCCATGGCTGTGCCGACGCTGAACGGCGCCTCGGGCCCGTAGGGGGTTGCCAGCACGGCATCACCATCTAGCAGGGCCTTTCTGGTCTCAGCCCTGGAGACGGTTCGGGTGAGCGAGTCGGCGAGGATTCCGACGACCCGACCACCCACCTGGTATGCGGCGTTCATGGCCAGCAGATCAACGCCTCGTGCTCCGCCGGAGACAACCAGGAACCCGAGCGATGTTGCCCGTTCAGCGACGGCTGTAGCTATCTGTGCGCCGTTCTGATCGACTCCCCTGCTTCCGACAACGCCGACACCTGGTTCAGAGAGGAGTGCCGATTGGCCGGCTACGTGGAGTAGCGCAGGTGCCTTGTTGCCGAGGCGTTCGCGCAGGCGTGCCGGGTAGCCGTAGTCGTGAACGGTGACGGTCGAAATGCCGAGTCCTGCGTAGATGCCCATGAGGGAATCATCATCGCCACCTGTGACAGTCGGTCGTCGCGTTGTGGAAACCACCGGTCAGGGGCCACCTGGCAGCGACTCGCAGGGCTCGCCGTCGTCGTTGCTGTCGAGATGGGCGACATCTCCGTAGTCAGCGAAGTAGGTGTCGAACCATTGCTTCGCCTCGGGATAGGAGTCGAAGTCGCCGCAGTCCCTGGAGTTGCCCGGATTCCCCCTACTAGCGCCTGATGAAATCGTGTCCGTCGGAACCGCTGTGGTCGCCACGAGTACGACCCTTGCCGGCGGGAGGTCCTCGGGGACCGGCGGGCCGTCACAGGCCGCCAGCATCGACTGCAGTGCATCAAGCTCGTCGCTGGTCACGCTCAGTTCCCAGCGGACCTTTATGTCCACCCAGGTGTCGGCGTAGGTACACCAGTAGGTCTCGTCCGGCGGTTTCCATTCGTCGGGGCCCTGCGATCCCTTCGAACGGTTCGCTGAGGATGTGACAGCTATGAGGTGGCGGGGATCCGTGAGGTCGTTGTAATAGGAGCGTTTCGTTTCGGCGGACCACTCCCAGGCGCCTGACCGGTGGGCGTTGGCGAGTGGCACAAAGTGGTCGATGTCGAGGTCTCTGGGGTCTGAGACGACCGTGCCCGTGAACTCGGCCAGCCATGTCCCACCTGTGACGAGGCAACCGTCGTCGCGCAGGAACACCGACTCGGCAGCCTCGTGCATGAGCACC
>Ga0209252_1002166_pt1 | contig 11994 bp, 9 predicted proteins | sample SaaInlV_135m_DNA_3_FD_184673 | JGI IMG/M metagenome (GOLD analysis project Ga0209252, IMG submission 184673) | Marine microbial communities from expanding oxygen minimum zones in the Saanich Inlet - Saanich Inlet SI074_LV_100m_DNA (SPAdes) (version 2) | ecosystem: Environmental > Aquatic > Marine... | reverse complement strand
TCGGGAAGTACTCTCTCGGCTTGAGCACCTCACGGAGTCGTTCCAGTACTTGGAATCCGTCCATGTGCGGCATGTCGATATCGAGGATCATGAGGTCTACCGCCTGCTCCCGAAGCACTTGGAAGACCTTCCTCGGGTCGGTCAAGCCGATCGGAGCCGCATAGCCGGCTTTCTTAAAGAGTCGGACGAGAGCTCGCACGACTAGCGGGTCGTCGTCCAGAACGAGGATGCGAGCGTCCAGGACGTCACCAGAGTCCCATCGTTCGTATTCGTGTTCCGAAGCACCCTCCACTTCGATGGCCGACTGAGGCACATTCAGCCCCTCGTTCGGATCGGGTTGCAAGAGACCCTCCACCGCTTTGATCAGTTCATCCACCTCCATCGGTTTGGTCAGGAAGGCGCTCCGTGCCCCGGGAGTCCCACCCCAATAAACCTCCTCCTGGGCGTATCCCGATATGTAGAGCACCGGCAAGCCAGGGATTACTCGAGTCGCGAGGTCGACGAGGGTGAACCCGCTCATCTCAGGCATCACGATATCCGTCACGATCAAGTCCAGACTTGTGCCGCCAGTGATGATCTTAACCGCTTGTTTTGGGGACTCAGCGCTCAGTACAGAGCACCCCGCTCTCGTGAGTATGCGGCTCGTGGCACGTAGCGTCGCAGCATCGTCGTCTACCAGTAGAACTGTCACATCCGAAAGCGCCTTCGGCTGGACCTGCGGCAGCTCTTCTGCCGGGGCCAACTGCGCAACCGATCGGTTGCCTGCGCACACCTGATTCCGACCCCCTTCCTTGGCCACGTAGAGTTCCCGATCCGCCGCCGCGACCAATACGTCTGGCGAACCCATGCCTTCCTCGACCACGGCGACGCCCGCGCTCAGGGTGACGTCCCCCCATCCGAAGTGCAGTTCGGCGAATAGCTCGCGGACCTCATCCGCGAAAGCCACCGCCCGATCCAGTGGACAGTCGGGCAGGAGCGATATGAATTCCTCCCCGCCGAATCGAGCTGAGAGGTCCGTGGAGCGCGTGCGTTTTGACAGGATCCCAGCGAACGCTTGGAGTACACGATCACCCTCGGCATGCCCATGCACGTCGTTGACATGCTTGAAGTGATCGAGGTCGAAGATCACGACCGCAAGTCCACGCCCACGTAGCGTCGCGCCCCAATTCGCGTTCAAGATCAGCGACGCGTGTCGTCGATTGGGGAGTCCGGTCAGTTGGTCGGTGAAGGCAGCCTCCTCGGCATCCTCCCGAGCACGCAGGAGAAGCTCCCCCATCGTGCCGGCACCCAGCGTGACCGTAAGCAGGCCAGCAACGACTCCGAAGACTAATGCTCCGCTGGGGGCAGGCAGGTCCAGCAAACTGAGCTCGACCTCTACAAGCGCTAGCGTGGCCATGCCGCCGGCGAGTGCCACGGACGCTCCGTGCCACCCCTTGTAGTAGGCGAGGAGAAAGGCTGGGAGAATGGGGGGTAGCCAGACCAACAGAGCCCCTTCCGACTCGATCCAGTCGGGAGCGAGCAGGATCGCGCCTATCGGAATAAGTAGGACGCCGACGGAGAGCAGGAGCGCTCGCGCAGGTACGGTCCGAATCTTTTTACTGGATGTGGAGCCTATTATTGTCGCACCGCTCCCTTAGCCAGTTCCGCTAGCCGAACGCTCAGGCAAGAGGAGGCCCTTCACCCGCGCGCGGCCCACCCGCCCCACTGATTCCACCGGTGTTTCGTCATCGTCGACAACGACGACTCGCAAGTCTTCAGGGGTGACGCTCCGGAGAAGATGAGTTGCGAGATCCTGGATCCTGGGCGGCCAGAGGCATTTTCCTCTTCAGTTTGCGACACGAATCTCACGAGGCACGATACCGAAGGATTTCGGCGGTCGCCAGTTGCCGACCGTTGCTCCTCCCGTTTCGGGGCGGATGAATCGCTATGTGTGGTTATCCTGTCCCAAGCTCGGCGACGGATCGTGGGACACTCCAAAGAGCTTGAGGCTCGCCTGCATTGTCGGGCCCATGAGCACGGCGAAGATCACCGTCCCTAGCCCGATCGAGCCACCTAGAAAGAACGCGATCACCAGCACCGTGGCCTCGATGCTGTTACGCGTGACCCGTAGGCTCCGTTTCACCTTTTGAGCCAGCCCCATCGCGAGGCCGTCGCGAGGCCCATCACCAGGACTCCACTGACAAACTGTACGCTTCCCCATAGGTAGCCGGATTGCGTCGGGAACCAAGTGACCTCTCGAAGCAGGTCTACCCATGGGCCGATTACGAGCATGTCTAAGACGGTCGCGACTCCGGGCTTCACTGTCCTGGCCAAAGGCCTCGTTGTGGCAGTGCTCCGGTGAGTCGTTTCCGGCGAGGGCTCGCTGGGCCTCCCAAGCTAGAGAGCTTGAGCGGCATCATGATGGGAGCAGCTATGTCGATGTAAGACGCGGATCCGGTACGGTCGCTGCCGGAGGAGTCAGAGAGGGGCTACCAGTCCGTCGGTACGTAGTCCTTTAGGAACTGGCCCCACATGTGCTCGCCCGTGTTCACTCCATTGATGATCGGGTCCACGATGCGTGCTGCTCCATCCACGATGTCGAGTGGCGGGTGGAAGCGATGCATCTCGGTCTTCATGGCTGCGATCGATTCCGGATCCTCGTCCGTCACCCAGCCCGTATCGACGGCGTTCATATGGATGCCGTCGTTGTGATAATCGGTGGCTGACGTGCGCGTCATCATGTTCAGCGCGGCCTTTGCCATGTTCGTGTGCGGGTGGCGGGTCGTCTTCGCGTTTCGGTAGAACTGACCCTCTACTGCCGAGACGTTCACGATGTGTTTGTCTCGATCGTCGGTGCGCATCATGAGTGGCTTGAGGCGCGCATTGAGGACGAAGGGTGCGACGGCGTTCACGAGCTGGACTTCCAGGAGTTCGACCGTGGGCACGTCGGCGAGGAGCATGCGCCACGAATTGGTCTCACGTAGATCGATCTGCTGGAGGTCTTGGTCCAAGCGGCCAATGGGGAAGAGCGCCTTCTGGGCTTCGGTCTCCTCCGGGAGGAGCGGGAGCTGGGACAACGCAGCGGCGTGCGTGAGTCCCGGGGCCGCAGCGTCGGCCGGAGCCACCGTGCCCACATCTGCTGCGGGAGCCTTCCCGTCGGGCAGCAAGTCGTATCCGCGAAGTCCCTCGTAGTCACCGAGCAGCTTCTGTACGTGCTGGGGGAAGGCATCGAGGGCGGCTGCTTCGTCCTCCATCATATGCGCGTAGAAGTCGGGCGGACGGCGCACGGTCTGGCACGCGTTGCTGATGATGATGTCCAGTCGGTCGCGAGTCCGAAGTAGCTCCGCACAGAATGCCTCGACGCTAGGCGTGTGTCTGAGGTCGAGTCCGTAGATCTGGAGTCGGTCACCCCATTCGGCGAAGTCTTCCTCTTGGGCGTATCGGGCTGCCGCGTCCCGCGGAAAACGGGTCGTCACGATCAGGCTGGCCCCGCAGCGCAGGAGTTTGATGCCCGCCTGGTAGCCGATCTTCACGCGACCACCCGTGAGGAGTGCGACCTTGCCAGTCAGGTCCGCGAGTTCCCCCCGCTTCCGATAGTTCAATTCGGCGCATGGCGCGCAGAGCTGGTCGTAGAAGTGGTGCACATCAGTGAAGTGCTTCTTGCAGACGTAGCAGTGCTGGGTCTCGAGGCCCTCTGTGTATTCGGCCCCGGCGGATTCGTCGGAGGCTTCGTGTGCGGTTGCCGCTACCTCGCCGGCCAACGTGGGGGCGAAGACGTTTGGCGTCGTGAAGGTCGGTTTCCGACGGAGTGTGCGGATGCCGGTGCGGTTCAGCAGTTCCTCGCCACGGCGCTTCGCTTCGGCTTTGCGCTGCTTGGAGAGTTCTCGCGTGAGTTGGCGCCGCCGTGTCTCGTCTGGGTGCCACACCTTCCCGGCCGCGTGTACGAGGCGCCGTTGGGCGTTCTTGTCGACCTGCGCGAGAAGAGAACGGTCCTCACCGATCTGTTCCAGGAGGTCAGCCGCTGCCCGGATCTTGTCGGCGAGAGGGCCCTCGGTGGCCGAATCGTCCCCGGAGTCGTTCTGGGGCTCCTCGGGTTCGTCTTGTTTCAACATGGCAAGAAACTAAAGCCGGCCTGCCATGGGCCAATGGATGGGCGACTAGTTCCCTGCGGCTTTCCTCGGTAGCACCTCGTCCGCCATCGCCGCTTGATATACAAACACGGCCATGATCACGGCGTTCTTCTTGAGATCGTCGAGTGGGATCGTATCGAAGAAATCGAGATTCGTATGACCGCCTGTACCGCCCACGCGGGCCTGCAAGAATTGGAAGGCGGGTAGGCCGGCGGCGTCGAAGGGGACGTGGTCCGTGCTGCCCACGCCCTGCGGAGAGATGGTCGTCATGCCCATGTCACGCAGGGGCTCCATCCACGCTGAGAACGGTGTGCGCACGTGCTCGTTTCCTTGGAGCCAGATGCCGCGGTACTGACCCGGGCCATAGTCCTGGTTGAAGTACGCCGAGAATCTCTCGTAAGCGTCTGTCGTGCCCACTGACGGATCACTGGGATCCCCGAAGTGGTCGCGCACATACGCTCTGGAACCCCACAGCCCTTGCTCCTCCCCAGACCAAAGGGCGATCCGAATCGTGCGGCGCGGACGCGCACCGACCGCTTCCAGAATGCGCATCGCCTCGAGCATGACGGCGACACCCGAGGTGTTGTCTGAGGCGTTCGGACTCCCGTGCCAGGTGTCGAAGTGCGCGCCAAGCATGACGACTTCGTCAGCCTTGTCCGTCCCCGCGATTTCTCCGATCGCGTTGTGGGCCTCAGTCACCGCGTCGCCGTGGCGATTTCGCACCTCGACTTCCACCTCGACCGTGAGGCCCCGAGCTACGACTCGGTATATGCGGTTGTAGTGCTCGGGGGTCACCGCGACCACCGGCACCGAACCCAATGTCTCGGCCCGCGCCCACTGGTCCACTTTGGCTCCGGGTCTAGCGAAGCCCCGCACCGCACCAGGCCAGCCGCTGTTGGACTCCAGGACGACGGCCACACCCTCCTCCACGTAGAAGGCCAGCTTTTCTGCAGCGGTCAGTACCTCGGGATTGGAGGGAGCACCGGGATAGAGCTGTGAGAAATACGGGTCAGCACCGCGGATAGGTACGATGACGTCTTCTTCCAGCGCGCGAAGTTCTTCATCGGTCCGGCGGGGCGTGCCCGTGGCGAACCGCGTAAGGTCGATGGTCGGGGGCGGAGAAGAGAGGACCGCACGACCACGCAGCTTTCCTCGGTACTGTGCGAGGTCCGCGCGGGAACGGATCCCGCCCATGACGACCTCGAGGCGCTGCTTCCCATCCGTCCCCGGCGTGTGAGCGATCGGGTATGCGACCAAGGGTGAGTAGTCCGGCTCAATCATGTGAACCGAGACGTACTCGTTGTCCCAGCTCACGCCGTAGTCCATGAACGGCTCGAGATGCGTGTTCATCAGACCGATACGGTCCATTTCCGTCAGGACCCAGGACTGCGCGCGCCGCATATCGTCCGAATTCGTAAGCCGAGCCCCGAGCACATCGGTCATATACGAGAACGTGTTCGGGAGTTGAGACCGTTGGAGGCCCTCTTCTCGAATCTTGGCGATCATTTCGAGATCGGGCGCCCAACTGGCGTCTTGGGCGGTGGTCGGAGAGCCGATCGTCATGACGGCCAAGGCCAACAACCCAGACTTCGATACGCGTCGCATATGGAGATCCTCAGAACTGCGGAACGGGTGGTCAGGTTATGCAGCCGGGTTCTCTGTCGCTACTGGATCCCGTGTTTCTGTCCGCCGTCGCCTGTTGGCTGAGCCCTACAGCCCAAGGCCCAACCCAGTGGCTCTTGGGGCCGAAGCCCGGGATGTGGTGGACATGGTTGCACGCGAAGAGGGCCTCGATCGGGCTCGGGCTCGGAGCGACCATGCTTGTGCCCCTCACCGTGCTTCTCGGTGCGGTCCTGCGGGGCTTCGCGCTGGACCCGGTCACTCCAGTAACGCTGGTGTGGGTCGTCCTGGCTCTGTTCGTGTGGGGACGCTGGCCAGTGTCGTGCCTGCCACACGGGCATTGCGCGTAGACCCGGTGGCTGTGCTGAAGACGACCTAGCGGCTCGGCTGGCCGAACGGCCGAGTATGCCTAGTGGACCGGCTAGCGCTAGATCTTTCCGGTGGCTGTCTTGGGAAGTTCTTCGGCATGAAAAAAAGCTCATTCTGGGACGCAGTCGGCCAATGGATTAGAAGTCGGTCGTGCTCTTTGCAGCTTTTTGGAGTTGTCCAACCATGGCCCCTGACCAACCTCTCTGATCCAGCTCGAGTTGCCGATGCTCAGTCCCAAGCGCTTCCTCACATTCGTTGGTGTTCTCTGCGCCGCCTTCACCGACTCACACCACTACTCGGTTGGGATCCGGCATGTCTTCGTGGAGGGTGGGGAGGTTCTCGACGAAGGTCAGATGACCGCGGCTCGTCCTGGCCGTTTCTTGGAGCGCGCAGGCCGGTAGCGCTGACGGAGAACCTGTGGCTGACGCTCCACCGTCGGCGCAGTACATTGGTGCTTGCCCCCGCACATCGATGTTGCCGATCCGTCTTCGCAGGAAGAATCCAATGAAGTGCGTCGCCCGAACCCTCGCAGCGTTCTCGATTTTGGCCGCTCTCGCCGCACCTGCCGCCTCCCAAGAGGTCGTGCACTGGGATGTCGTGGATGACATCCGCACGGAGGGCTTGGACAACTCTCAGGTTATGGAATACGCCGGTTACCTCACGGATGTGATCGGGCCGCGCCTCACTGCGTCTCCCAACATGCGTGAGGCTCAGGAATACGTAATGGATCAGCTCCGCGCGCTCGGACTTTCAGCCATCGTGAAAGAGCCTTGGGGCGAAGAGGCCGTGGGCTGGGAGGTTCAGCGTGTATCCGTTCACATGACCGCGCCGGATTACCAAATGGTCATCGCGTATCCCTATGCGTTAACACCGGGAACGGACGGGCCGATCGTGACGCAGGCGGTAAACGCGGTGATCGAGACACGGGCGGATCTGGCCAAGTATCGGGGCCGTCTGGACGGCGCGATTGTGCTGGCTACACCGCCCATGCCGACGAGTCCGCGTTTTGTGCAGGACGCTTTTCGGCACACAGACGAATCCCTTCGGGTTTTTGAGACCGAAGGCCGTGATGTCATCAGCCAGACGTATGCTCGGGGCCAACTGGAACAGTCAACGTTCAGGCGCGAGGGGATCTCGGAAGCCGAGGTCGAGGAGTTCTACGCCTCGGAGGGCGTCGCTGTTGTGCTGAAGGCCAGCATCGGCGGAGACGGGACGGTCTCAGTGACGGGGCACCCGACCACGAGCGGAAATAGGACCCGGGCGGCCGTTGAGGCTGCGCTTCCGACTCTGGCGGTCGCTGCGGAGCACTACAACCGCTTATACAGGCTCAACGAGCGGGGCCTGCCGGTGACGATGGAGGTGGACGTCCGCGTGGCCATCGATGAAACGGACACGCGCACCTACAACGTCTTCGCAGAGATCCCGGGAACGGATCTAGCGCACGAGATAGTGGGCATCGGGGCGCACCTAGACTCCTGGCACAGTGGGACCGGAGCCACGGATAACGCCGGTGGTGTGTCTGTGATGCTTGAGGCGATGCGTATTCTGAAGTCGATCGATGTACAGCCGCGGCGCACGATCCGTGTCTTCCTGTGGAGCTACGAAGAGGGAGGGCTGCGCGGATCGAGAGGATACGTGAAGAACCACCTGGGTAACGCTTCCGAAGGGACCACGACTCCCGCACACGACAACTTTTCGGTCTATCTCAACACCGATAACGGGACGGGGCAGGCAAGGGGTGTGCATCTACAAGGGAACCGCCCCGCGGCACCCATATTCGAGGCATGGATGAAGCCGTTCTTGGATCTGGGTGTGGAGACGCTGTCCCAGTTCAGTAACCGGGCCACCGATCACCAGTCGTTCAATGAGGCGGGGCTGCCGGGCTTTCAGTTACTGCAGGACCGGATCGACTATCGCGCACGGACGCACCACTTCAGCATGGACAACTTCGATCAACTGTTGCCGAGAGATCTCGCCATCAACGCGACTGTGGTCGCGAGTTTCGCCTATCATGCGGCGATGCGCGAAGGGGTGTTCCCGCGTCCTAGATGAGCAGGCCGGAACGGTTCAGCCGGGGTGCCGCAGTCGGTACCGCTGGATCTTCCCGGTCGCGGTCTTCGGCAGCTCTTTGACGAACTCGATCCACCTGGGGCGCTTGTAGGCCGCCATGTTCTCGACGCAATGCGTAATCAAGTCGGCCGTCATGTCGTCGTTGGCGGGTTGGCCTTCTTGGAGCACAACAAATGCCTTGGGTTTGACCAGGTCCGAGCCGTCCGTTGCACCGACCACGGCACATTCGAGGACTGCGGCGTGAGCGATCAGGGTGCTTTCCACCTCTACGGGGGAAACCCAGATGCCGCCTACTTTGAGCATGTCGTCGGTGCGGCCTGCGTGCCAGAAATATCCGTCCTCGTCCTCGAAGTACTTGTCACCCGTGTCGAGCCACTCACCCAGAAAGGTCTGACGCGATCTCTCGGGGTCGTGTAGGTAGAAGAGGGTCGACGTCTCTCCTTTGATGTGGAGGTTCCCGATCTCTCCCTGAGGCACGGGTGCCCCGTCTGGATCGACGAGGCGGCACTCGTATCCCGGGACCGGCTTGCCACTACTGCCCGGACGGACATCGCCCGGCCGGTTCGAGACGAAGATGTGGAAGTTCTCGGTCGATCCAATGCCGTCGATCAGTTCGATGCCGGTGCGATCGAAGAAGTCCTGCCAAACTGGGGCGGGCAGCGCCTCGCCGGCCGAGACGCCAAGACGAATCGAGCACACGGCGTAGACGTTCGTGAAGTCGTCGACGGCGAGAATCGAGGCGTAGCTGGTCGGGGAGGTGAAGAAGATGGTCGGTCGGTGACGATCAACGACTGCGAGGACGTCCTTGGCCTGCCTCGGGCTCCCTGGATACAGCACGGAGGACGCTCCCACGAACCACGGGAAGATCAGATTCCCGCCGAGCCCGAAGGTGAAGAACAGCTTTGCGACCGAGAAGGTCCGGTCCTCGGCGGTCAGGCCGAGCACGTCGACGCCCCAGAGTTGTGCGGTGAGGGGGAGGTCCTGATGACTGTGCAAGATGCCCTTCGGGCGGCCCGTCGTGCCGCTCGAGTAGTTGAGTGTCGCGTAGTCGGTTCGGTGCGTGTCAGCCGCGGTCAGCTCAGTGGGTTCGCCAGATATCCACGATTCGTAGGTTAGGAACGCATCGTCGCGGTCTCCTTCAGAGCCGATAACGACCACGTGCTCGACGCTGGGCGCTTGGGGGATGGCCTCCTCCACGACTGAGACGAGTGACGCATGCACCAACAGTACCCGAGGTCGTGCGTCCCGCAGGACGTAGGTCTGTTCCTTTATGGTGAGCAACGTGCTCATGCCGACGGCGACAGCACCGACTTTCAGGCATGCGAAGAACGCGATCGGCCACTCTGCAGTGTCCAGACTCAGGAACGCAACCGTGTCGCCCTGGCGTACGCCGAGCTTGAGAAGTGCGTTGCCGACGCGATCGACCTCTTCGGCGACTTGGCCGAAGGTCAACTCTCGGTCGTCAGTGACGAGCGCGACTGAGTCGGCTCTGTCGATCAGATTGCGCGAGAGGATGTCGACCGCGTTGTAGTACTCGGGAAGGTCCGCGGCTCGGCGTGCGCCTCGGGTCACGCCGAGAACATGCCTTCGACGTCTTCTCGGGTGTAAACCCGGAAGGCAATCATCGTCTCGGTTTTTACGATACCCTCCAGATGTCGCATGCTGTCGCTCACGACGTCCGCCACGTCCTCATTGCTTTGGACGCGAACGATGGCGATGAGGTCGTATCGGCCCGCTACGGAGAACACCTCTTTGATGCCGTTCATCTCGACCAGTGTCTCGGCTAGGGTGTTGATTTTGTCGGTTTCGGCTTCGATGAGAACTACTGCGGTGACCATGACTGAAGTCCTCCAATCGGGCTTGTCGGGTTGGCACTGAATTTGGCCTATCATGAGGCTGAAGGTGAGAGATGTACAGGCGTGCGTCGCACCGGCTTGCTTTGATAGGGATGCTGGCTGAAGGTTGCCTTCGATTCATATCCCGAGGCATCACTCGACCCGAAGGGAAAAGGTACTCCAGCATGGCGAAGCACAGTGGGTGACCACGAAGTTCATGCCTCGTGGTGAAGGGCTGAACATCGTGACTTCACTGGCACAGCCAGAAACTGCGTAGCCGTCGGCCTCAACAATGGACTTTCGCATGTTCCGTTTGCCCCGTTTCACCGTGATCGCAGCACTGTCGACCCTCTTTTGGACGATGGCTGCCATTCCGGCGAGCGACGTGACCGTCGCTCTAGAGTCAGTGACTTCTGCCGTTCGCTTCGATGCGTATGTGAAACAACCCGGCATCGACGCGATCCACTACACCTTTGGGATCACCCTGAGTGATGAGTCGGACGAGATCCGAGCAGAGTCCGTTGCTGATCTGCGCTTCGTTCAGGGCGGGGTCACCAGCCTGTTTCTCGACCTCACGTCAATCATGTCTGAGGGGACAGGGATGGTTGTGGAGTCCGTCACGATGGACGGGCGTCCCGTCGCGTTCGTCCACGAAGACGATCATCTCACACTGACTCTGGACGTTGCACCCGCGGTCGGTGAGCGCCGACGGTTCACGGTGCGTTACAGCGGCATTCCTGGGGCGGGACTGTGGATCGGCCTCAATCGGCATGACGAGCGGAGTTTCTTCAGCACGAACTGGCCCGACGAAGCCCGCGAGTGGTTGCCCGTGATCGACCATCCGTCCGACAAAGCGACGAGCGAGTTCATCGTCGTAGCGCCCGATCACTACCAGGTCGTGGCGAACGGACTGCTCGTCGAGCAGAACGACCGGCCGGACGGGACGCGAAGAACGCATTGGAAACAATCAGTACCGATCTCTACGTGGCTCAACGCACTGGGAGTGGCGCGCTTCACTTCGCGGACATTCGCCACAGTCGATGGCGGCATCGAGCTGCAGACCTGGGTGAGCCATCAAGAACGTGAGGAAGGCATCGCCACCTTCGAGATTCCCGTCATGCAGGCGTACGACTTCTACACCTCCCATATCGGACCGTATTCGTACGAGAAGTTGGCGAACGTCGAGGCTGCCGGGATGGGTGGAGGAATGGAGCACGCGAGCGTCATCTTCTACGGCGAAAGATCCGTCTCGATGGAGCCCGCGACAGGACTCGTGGCGCATGAAATCGCACACCAGTGGTGGGGAAATTCGGTCACGGAGAGCGATTGGAACGACGTGTGGCTCAGTGAGGGATTCGCCACCTACTTCACGCTCCTGACGACCGAACACTACCGTGGACGCGACGCTTTTGTGGCCGGCCTGCAACGCAGTCGCGCTTCGGTTTTCGAAGCAGAAGAGAGGCGTCCTGACGCTTCAGTCGTCCATCCGGACTTAGGTGACATGAGCGGCATCTTCAATGGTCTCCAGTACGGAAAAGGCGGGTGGGTCCTACACGTGCTTCGCGGCCAGATAGGGACCGAGTTGTTCTGGGCCGGCATTCGCGAATACTATGCGCTCTATCAGAACAGCACCGCTTCCACCGACGACTTTCAGCGAGTGATGGAGGAAGTGTCGGGCCAGGAACTACAGTGGTTCTTCGATCAGTGGCTGCGCAGGGAAGGGTCCTCGCCGATGGTCGAGGGAACGTGGGCGTACCAGGGCGGCCAGATCGTTTTGGAGCTGACTCAGACGCAACCGGGTGCCCCATACCGGGTAGGGCTCGACGTTGGGATCACAGCGGACGGGGACGGATCTCGGGTCGAAAGGGTCGAGATGACAGAGAAGTCCCAGCGGTTTGAGATCGCGGTTGGCGATGCGGTCACGGGTGTCGTGCTGGACCCTGGGACTTGGATGCTTGCTGGACTGTCGCTGGAGCGCCGCTGAATCGCTG
>Ga0209252_1002152_pt1 | contig 12058 bp, 8 predicted proteins | sample SaaInlV_135m_DNA_3_FD_184673 | JGI IMG/M metagenome (GOLD analysis project Ga0209252, IMG submission 184673) | Marine microbial communities from expanding oxygen minimum zones in the Saanich Inlet - Saanich Inlet SI074_LV_100m_DNA (SPAdes) (version 2) | ecosystem: Environmental > Aquatic > Marine... | reverse complement strand
AAAAAATTAACTGACGAGGTATCGTTTGTTTTGACATGAAGTTTTTTTAATAGCAGACCAACTGTCATAAAGTCTCTGTAAACTAAGTTATTAGCAATTTCCTGAACATTTTTTGGAGGTGCCGGGGAAATAATGCGCACTAATTCTTTTAAGGGCATCGAGGAAAAAAAATAATCGCAACTAGATTGTTTTTCTAATCCATCATCGCTGGTTACTGAAACAGATGAAACTCGATTATTCTCTAAATATAACTTAGAAACGTTATGTTTCTTGTGAATGATTCCTCCTGCCGCAGTTATGCGATCAGCAGCGACTTCCCATATTTGTCCAGGGCCATGTTTTGGGTAATAAAAATGACTAATTAACGAGGTTTCTCTTGAGGTGTTTTCTTTTTTTAACTCACGTGGGAATAAATCTTTCAATGCCTGAAAGAGAGCTTTTGTAAGAGATAAACTTTTTATTCTTTGTGCTCCCCAGTCTGCGCGAATTTCACTGCAAGGGACACCCCAGACTTTCTCGGTATAGTCACGAAAAAATGTTTCATAAAGACGTTCCCCAAATCGATTGATAAAAAAGGAGTCCAGATAAGTCTCATTACTTTTTGGAAATGTATGAGCATAAAGGTAACTCATAAAAATCCAAATAGAATTTTTAAGGCCAAGACGGCCTATAACCGATGGAGAAATTGATAGTGGGTAATCAAAAAAATTTCCTTTATGGAAAATTCGAGAAAGACGGTTTCTCGATAGCATAACCTCATCGACTAAATCAGGATGGGGTGCCGGTTGGAGAATTCTTTTGAAACGTTTCTGCTCTTGCGCCGGGGTACTTGAATCTTCACTATCATTTATATTGGTTGGCAATAATTGTTCTATTTCTCTGTCAGCATCATTGATTGCTGACCACTTCTCGGTGGTAGAATTCAGTTTTGTCTGAGTTTGAACAGGTAGTAGAGAAAACCACCAATCGCGTACTCTCTGGCTTTTTGTATAGAACCTGTGACCCCCTAGGTCTAGACGATTTCCCTTATATATGGCTGTTTGGGATATTCCTCCAAGAGCATCTGTTTTCTCAAATATAATTGGTTGAATATCAGTGCGTTTTTTTAGTTCATAGGCGGCCGTTAAGCCAGCGGGGCCTGCTCCAGCAATAATTGCAATTTTTCTTGTATCTTTGGGAAACGCCATCAGGCTTTTATTTGATAAGCCAAAAAGGTATTTTTGCTTATAACTTGATATCCTTCAGAACACTTTGGTTGGGGATCAAATTTTATTAAACGATTATGGAAAATCACAAGTACTGATTCAGCTTAACATTTATTATTTTTTTAGAGTGTATAAAAAAATATTGATACTTTAATCTCTTTACCAAAGCCTTACCTTTTTGAATTAGTTGTTAAAAATAATGATTGTATCAGAGAATAAAATGTCCAGGATTTTTTTCTCTAACATATTCGGTGCTTTATTTTAGGGAAAACCATATTTTTTAGTCTATATGGAGGATAAAAGGGTAGATTTAGCTTTGTGAATTATGCTCATGGAGTTGTAGGCAATTGTGCAAAAAAGAATTATGAATGTCTTTTTAATGAAAATTCGTTACAATTACCGCAAGTTTTTTTCTTTAGTCGCATTGATCCGGAACGGTTTTTTTTAACGAGCGTATTTTTTTGGAGTACTTAGTCTAATGGGTGTTGACGCGAAATCACAGATTAGTCTCTTTGAAGGAAAAACAATATTGGTGACAGGTGGGACGGGGTCCTTTGGCGGATACTTTATTGATTACCTTTTAGATAAAAATTTTAAAGAAATTAGAGTATTTAGCAGAGATGAGTTGAAACAAGATGACATGCGGCTACGTCTTCAAAACTCCAAAGTTAAGTTTTATATTGGAGATATAAGAGATCGTAAAAGTGTCGATGATGCGATGCCTGATGTGGACTATGTGTTTCATGCTGCCGCCTTAAAGCAAGTGCCTGCATGTGAGTTTTTCCCAACCCAAGCTATGCAGACAAATGTTATTGGAAGCCAGAATGTTATTGAATCGGCAATTAGCCATGGAGTTTCTAAGGTTGTTAGTCTTAGTACAGATAAGGCAGTTTATCCAGTCAATGCCCTTGGTATAACAAAAGCTCTTATGGAAAAAGTAGTTCAATCAACCTCAAGAAAACTCACCAAGCGTAAGACAGTTTTAACCTTAGTGCGTTATGGAAATGTTTTGTTTTCTCGCGGTTCAGTTATTCCACTTTTTATGAAATTAATTAGAGAAAAGAAACCACTTACTGTGACTGAGCCTCGCATGACAAGATTTCTTTTGCCTCTAAAAGAGGCGATCAATTTGGTTGGATTTGCATTAGAAAATGGAAAACAAGGTGATATTTTTGTTCGGAACGCTTCTTCTTGTTCAATGGGGGACCTTGCTCAAGCCTTAAAGAATATTTTTCAGTCAAACTCTGAAATTAAAGTCATTGGTATGCGGCATGGAGAGAAAATGCATGAAACTTTAGTCTCTAAGGAAGAGCTTCTACGGTCTGAGGATTTTGGTGGCTACCTTCGGTTGAGTATGGATGATAGAGACTTGAGCTACAGTAAATATTTAAGCGAAGGGGAAAGCCAATTCGGTAAGATAGAAGATTGTACTTCTAAAAACACGCCTCAACTGTCGGTCAAAGAGATAGAAGAGATGTTGTCTAATCAGCCTGAAATTATTTCTGAATTGAACCGATAAGGTCAAATACGAAATAACTAACCCTCTTTAATCTTACCTTCGATTTGATCGCATACATAATCAGCAAACGGTAGTGCGCATGTAAGGCCTGGGGATACCGCATTTAGGATGTGCATTGATTGTTTATCTCCTTCTAGTACAAAGTCCATTTCTAGTTCTTTTTTCCGTATGTTTAACAGTTGTGCTCTAATCCCAGCCTGTCCCCATTGGCGGTAGTGTTTAATATTAACTCCTTTTGCCAGTTTAGTAGCTAGTGAAACCAATAAAGGTTTTGAATATTTTTTTAATTCCCTAAAAGCTAGCGCTTTAAAGTCAAAGTTTGAAGATAGGAACAATCCAGCCTGTCTTAGAATAATTTCAGTTAATTCAGGTATATTAAAATTATTCCATCCTTTATATTGCTCTCTCCAGAAAGCAGGGATGGCTGTTGGCCCGATTTTGGTCCTGCCATCGCTAGTTATTGTAAAGTGAACTCCAAGAAAAGGATTGGTTAGGTCGGGGACAGGATATATATGGGTTTTTAAAGCTCCTTGAGGTTCATTTGAGTATAAATAAAGTCCCTTGAAGGGTAGAATTCGGTAGTCTTTAGAGAAATTAAAATCTCGTCCAATTTTATCAGCGTACAACCCAGCCGCGTTAATAATATATTTAGCTTCGAAGGTTCCATTAGAGGTTTTAATAGAGTTCTTGCAAGATCGATGTATGTATTGAGTATTTGTCTTTAGTTGTACCCCTTCCTGAATAGCATCCAATAACAGAGATTTCACCAACTCTGTTGGATTGATTGATGCAGTAGTTGGGGAAAAAAGAGCTTTCTGATAGGTTTTAGCTCGTGGTTCAATAGTCAGGCTTTCTTCATCCGTAATTAATTCAAGTGGCACGCCGTTATTTTTGGCCCGAAGCATCAACTCATCTAGCCATACTAGTTCAGATTCATTTTGTACAACGACAAGTTTCCCACATTTTTTTAGTGCTAAATTTTTGGCTTCACAGTATTCCGTTAATCGCTGATTTCCTTCCTTTGTAAAGCGAGCCTTTAAACTATTAGCAGTATAATAAAACCCGGCATGAAGAACCCCACTATTGCGGCCGCTGGCATGTAGGCCAAATTGGTTTTCTTTTTCTAGAATACAAACGCTACAATCTTGATTCCGAGATTTTAATTCACGAGCAATACTGATTCCAATAACTCCACCACCGATAACTAAAAAATCAAATATATTTGTAGACATTTTCTGTGATTTTAATTATTCGACCTTAGACGATTCATCCAGTCTCTATAAAATATTTGATATAAAGGTGAGCGCTAGATTATTTTCTTAGCTTTACATTATAGTAATCGAGGTACCATTGGATGAAGTTTTTAATTCCATCTTTAATATTCCATTTAGGAGAATACTCAAAATCTTTGATCAAATCGTCGATATCTGCATGTGATTTTTTAACATCTCCGCTTTGCATGGGCATTAAATTTATCTTTGCTTTCATCCCTAGATTTTTCTCAATTTCTTGAACGTAATCCATTAGTTGAATAGGTTGGTTAGAGCCAATATTGTATATTCGGTAGGGTCCTGTAGACGACGCTGGATCAGGATATTTTTTCGACCAGTTTGGGTCCGGTTTTGGAATTTTATTTACGATTCGATTTACTCCTTCAACAATATCTTCAATATATGTAAAGTCTCTTACCATATTTCCTTGGTTGTATAAATCAATTTGCTTTGAAGTTAGAATAGATTTTGTGAATAGGAATAAGGCCATATCTGGCCGGCTCCATGGTCCGTAAACTGTGAAAAATCTAAGTCCTGTTGTTGGAAGTCCGTAAAGATGAGAGTAAGAATGGGCCATAAGTTCATTGGCAATTTTCGTTGCCCCGTAGAAGGATGCAGGATGGCTTGCATTGTCATGAACCGAAAAGGGATATTTAGTATTTAGCCCATAGACTGAACTGGAAGAAGCGTATACAAGGTGTTCCACTCGATTATGTCGGCAACACTCTAGGATATTAAATGTTCCAACAATATTGCTTTGCACATAAGCTTTTGGGTGCTCAATGGAATAGCGAACACCAGCCTGTGCGGCCAAATGAATAACACGTTGAGGGGCAGCATTTTTAAATAAAAGTTCAACAGCTTCTTGATCCTCTAAATTAATTTTGTGAAATGAGAATAAATCATAGCTTTGAAGTAGCTTTCTCCGATCATTTTTTAGAGAAACATCATAGTAATCATTTAAATTGTCAAGACCAATAACTTCATGGCCTGAGTCAAGCAGACGTTTTGAAGTATGGTAGCCAATAAAACCAGCAGATCCTGTAACTAGAATTTTCATCTTATTTGTTTAAGAAGTCATCAATTTTATCAACAATATAGCTTATTTGATTTTGCGTTAATTCAGGGAAGATTGGTAGAGCAATTGTCTCGTTAGCGGCTTTTTCTGATTCAGGAAATGCTCCTTGCTTATGTCCAAGATAAGCAAAGCAATTCTGAAGATGAAGAGGTAGGGGGTAGTAAATTTCAGTTGATATATTATTTTCATTAAGAAAGCTACGAAGTTCGGTTCTCTTCTTTTTGATGCGTATCACATACTGATTGTATACATGTTTCGCAAAATCTTCTGAAGGAACAGTTAGTTGATTGGTTAACCCACGTTCTTTAAAAAAAGAGTTATAGGCTTGTGCGTTTTCCCTGCGCTTCTCGGTCCATTGATCTAGATATTTAAGCTTAGCTAGGACAACCCCAGCCTGAAGTGCATCAATTCTAAAGTTTCCGCCAATAAATTCATGATAGTATTTGAGGTTTGACCCATGGACTCGGAGAGTTTTAACTTTATTATAAATATTCTCAGAGGACATGGTTACCATACCTCCGTCACCGAAGCCACCTAGGTTTTTAGTAGGAAAGAATGAGAAACAACCATAATCGCCCATTGAGCCCGCCCTTCGGCCCTTATACTCTGAACCTATCGCTTGAGCAGCGTCTTCTATTACGACCAGATCATGTTTTTTGGCCAATGTAAGGACTGGGTCCATGTTTACGCTTTGCCCATAAAGGTGTACTGGAATAATGGCACGTGTTTTATCGGTGATACTTTTTTCTATTAAATTTGGATTGATATTAAAGGAGTTTTTTTCAATATCGACGAATACAGGGCGTGCGCCTAGTCGTGCAATAGATCCGGCAGTTGCAAAAAAGGTGAATGGACTGGTAATAACTTCGTCACCTTCTTTAATTCCTGCTGCCATTAATGAAATAAGTAGGGCATCTGTACCTGATGAAACTCCGACGGCATAATTTGTTTTGCAATAGGATGAAATTTTTTTTTCCAATTCTTCAACAATAGGACCAAGAATAAATTGGCCTGATTGGATGATTTGATTAATGTTCTTTTCAACGTCTACCAATACTTTATCGTAGGACGCCGGAATATCTAGTAACGGGATTTTCATAGTTTGATTAGATTTAGTGTTTAATTAATATTACTTTAAACTAGAAGGAATTAAGTGATAAGTAAATCATGAAATATTTTTCAGACATTGTTTTATTGCATCTTCCCAGTGTGGCAATTCGACCCCAAAGGTTTTTTGAAGTTTAGTATTTGATAAAACTGAGTAAGTAGGGCGAGTTGCAGGAGTAGGGTATTCTTCTGTCGAGATAGCTAAGAGTTTCGGTATGCTTTCAGGGCAGCTGAGTTCTAAAATCGCTTGGGCGAATCCATGCCAACTTGTTTCTCCTTGGCAAGTCATATGATATATTCCGGAAATACTTGACGCAGTTTTAGAAAGGGAATCTTCTTTCTTATCGATCAGGCTTTTGATTATTTCTCCTGTTGCAATAGCGATGCTTCTACACCAAGTTGGAGTTCCAGTTTGATCATTTACTATACGCAATTCGTTCTTTTCTTTTGCTAGTTTCATAATTGTGCGCAAAAAATTTTTCCCAGTTGAACTATATACCCATCCAGTTCTAAAAATTAAATGTGAGGCGCCACTCCGCTCAATAGCTTGATCTCCTTCAAGCTTAGTTTTTCCATAGGTGCTATTTGGTGCTGGAAAATCAGATTCAAAGTAAGGTCTTTGTTGCATTTCCCCACTATAGGTATAATCAGTAGAATAATGTATGAGAAGGGAATGCTCGCTTTTAGCTTCTTGGGCTAAAATTTCAGGTGCTATGCCATTTACTGATTTTGCTAGATCTGGTTCAGACTCTGCTTTATCAACGGCTGTATATGCCCCAGAATTTATAATAAGTTCAGGTTTAACTTGGCGAACAATCCGTTGGATTTGGCTTGGCTCAGCAAGGTCCATTTCGTTTCTTCCTGTCGCGGTCACTTCCCCAAATTGGGAGAGAACTTTAAGAAGTTCGCTGCCTATCTGGCCATCTTTCCCCGTTAATAGAATACGCATAAATATAAAAAAGTTTAGAGTGACCAGCAATTCAAAGGAACTAGGGTGTTTGAATTTAACGAGTCAGCTTAAGAAGATATTGGCCATACCCATTATTTTTTAATGGGAGAGCCAACTTTTTTAGTTTCATTGCCGTAATCCACCCTGCTTTAAATGCAATTTCTTCTGGGCAGCAGATTTTTAGACCTTGACGAGACTCTATGGTTTCTATGAAATTGGAAGCGGCTAGAAGCGAATCGTGAGAGCCTGTATCAAGCCAAGCAAAACCCGGTCCCATTTTTTCGATCGCTAGCGACTTATTTTTAAGATAGACCTTATTTATATCTGTGATTTCCAATTCGCCTCGACTAGAGGGCTTAAGGTTTTCTGCGATATCAAGAACGTTGTTGTCATAAAAATAAAGACCTGTGATAGCATAATTTGATTTTGGTTTTTTTGGTTTTTCTATGAGTTTAACAACCTCACCCTGAGAATCGAACTCTGCAACCCCATAATTTTCTGGATCCTTAACCCAGTATCCAAAGACAGTGGCTCCTTTTTTTCTTTGGCATGCTCTTTTCATCAATCCGACAAGGCTATCTCCATAAAAAACGTTGTCGCCAAGGATAAGGCATACTCTGTCTTTCCCTATAAAATTTCGTCCAATGATGAATGCCTGTGCCAAACCGCCAGGGTGTGGCTGCTCGGCATAGCTGATTCTAACTCCCCATTGGTTTCCATCTTTGAGCAAGGCTTCAAACAGAGGTTGGTCTTCAGGGGTTGTTATGATGAGTATATCCCTAATCCCTGCCAATAGGAGGGTGCTAAGCGGGTAATAAATCATCGGTTTATCGTAAAGAGGCATCAGTTGCTTACTGATTACGTGAGTCAACGGGTATAGCCGCGTCCCCGATCCTCCCGCAAGAATGATCCCCTTTTTAATCATTTTTATTCCCCATAACCATTTATGTTCATTCCTAGTCGTTCGCCTTTGTAAGCCCCTGACATTACTCTTTTAATCCACTGAGGATTATTAATGTACCATTGGACAGTTTTTCTTAGGCCTGTATTAAGAGTTTCGGCAGGTTCCCAGCCTAGATGTTTTTTTATTTTTCCAGCGTCAATAGCATAACGTCTGTCGTGCCCTGGTCGGTCATCTACAAACTTAATTAGAGATTTGTGAGGTTTATGTGGAGAGCTAGGAATCAATTCATCTAAAATTTTACATAACGTATTTACTAAGTCTAGATTGGTTTTTTCATTATTTCCACCTATGTTGTAAACTTCTCCTAGTTGTCCGTTTTTTAAAGTTTTTTCCAGAGCACTACAGTGGTCGTCAACATAGAGCCAATCTCGAACATGAAGCCCATCTCCATAAACAGGAAGTGGTTCACCTGCCATTGCTTTTTGAATCATCAGTGGTATTAGTTTTTCTGGAAATTGATGAGGACCGTAATTATTCGAGCAATTTGTGGTTATCGTTGGGAATCTAAAGGTTTTAAAATAGGAGCGTATTAAATGATCCGAGGCAGCTTTTGATGCAGCATAAGGGGAGTTTGGCGCGTAAGGTGTTTTTTCAGTAAAAGAACCACTATCTCCGAGTGATCCATATACTTCATCAGTAGAAACATGAAGAAATCGAAAATTTTGGTATCGTTCCTTCTCTTGTTTATTTTCTTTAAGACTATTCCAGTAATCTCGAGAAGCTTGTAAGAGTTTGAATGTACCAACTATATTAGTTTGAATAAAGTCGTCTGGAGATTCAATTGAGCGGTCAACATGAGACTCGGCTGCAAAATTAACAATAAAATCGACTTTATTTTCTGTTAAAATTTTTTTAACTAGTTCCTGATCGCAGATGTCCCCTTTAATAAAAGAGTAGTTAGAATTGCTTTCAATAGACTGTAGCGTGTCCAAGTTCCCAGCATAGGTCAACTTGTCATAATTAACGACACGGGTATTATCGTCTTTAATTTGACGAAGAAGGAAATTGCTTCCGATAAAGCCAGCGCCACCAGTAATGAGTAATGTTTTCATGTTTCTGTAAAAAAATTAGCTTTATACTCTTAGTGAGCAAAAATATTTTTGAGTATATGTGTTTGCCTAGATGATTGCAAGAAGCGCAACGGTAGTTAACATCGCTTGCGTAACTTTAGTTTGGTTAGCGTGAGTTTCTGCTAGGAGGCCAGTGTATAGCATTTCTAATTTCTTTTAAATGTCAAACAGCATGGACCTTTCGACAAAAACATTAGTCATTATTGTTAATTTTAATGGGAAAGAATTCTTAGGTAGTTGTCTTGAATCATTGCAGCGCCAGACTTTTTCTAACTTTAAAACAGTTGTTGTTGATAACTTTAGTCATGATGGCTCAGTTGATGAAATTGAAGAAACATTCCCAGGCGTTGAAGTTGTCCGGTTGGATAAAAATATCGGATTTTCTGCCGCTAATAACTACGCTATAAAACAAGCAAAATATTTTCGGTGGGTAGCTTTGTTAAACCCCGATGCTATTGCTGAGCCAGACTGGTTATCAAATTTGCACATTGCTGCGGAGAAAAACCCACAATACAATTTTTTTGGAAGTTGCTTGAAAAAACAAGATTCTTTGAGTCAGTTGGATGGCACTGGAGATGTTTATCACTTATGCGGGCTAGCCTGGAGGCGTGACCACGGGTTATCTGAAAACCAAACTTCTCGTTCAACTGGAGAGATTTTTTCTCCTTGTGCTGCCGCAGCAATGTACCGACGAGATATCTTTTTGAATGTAGGTGGATTTGATGAAAGATTTTTTTGTTATTTTGAAGATGTTGACTTAGCTTTTCGATTGCGTTTAATGGGTCATCGTTGTTTGTATGTTCCAAATGCAAAGGTTGAACATGTTGGTTCAGCCATTACTGGTAGGAAAAGTGACTTCGCTGTTTATCACGGTCACCGTAATATGGTTTGGGCTTATGTTAAAAATATGCCTTCATTACTCCTTTGGAGTGGCCTCTTACAGCATATATTAGCAAATGTGGCAACCTTGATTTATTTTTCGGTTACAGGGCAAGCGGGTCCAATATTTAGAGCCAAAAGAGATGCTTTGTTAGGTTTGGGGAAAGCTTTAGAGCAAAGAAAAATAATTCAGAAAAATAAAATAATTTCCTCAAAAAATCTAAAAAAAATTATAGCTACAGGCTGGCTACTCCCCTATTTTAAAAATAAAAAATTAAAATAAATAATGATTCAAGGAAACTAATTCCGTTAGTAGGCCAATTAAACTTAAATGCGATCTATATCTTTTCTTAGGCTCTTTTGATAATCTTGCTAGTATTTAGCGGGAAATTATAGGTTAAGAAAACTTTCGATGAGCTATTAATTTAGTGAGGGTAAAAATCCATCCAGCCAAAGCTATCAATAAACCTATAGTAGGTAGCCAAGGTTGGTATTCCATCCAGACAAAGTGTTGGCCACGATCCAGTTTGATCCCTATGAATCCTAGGTTGGCCTTGTGTATTTGAAGTTTCTCTGAGCCCGAGTAAGCTTTCCAACCATCCAATGCAGCTGTGTTATAGATCAACCAGCAATGATCTTCCTTACAGTTCACATCAAAGACAGCTTTGGATGCAATGATCTTAATAATTTCAACGTAACTATTAGACGGATATTCCTGAGGATTAATTTTAGAGTCATCAGCATCCATTGATTCGATAAGAGCGGCACCTTGAGCATCCGGGATTTCAGATAAATGTTGATAGAAATGTTCTAGTAATTCGTCAGACTTAGGCCAAGTCATCCCTAGCTCGAAAATACTTTTATTAAAATCGTTGTCTTCAGGTTTAATGGTTTTGACCCATTTTGCTATATATGCTTTTCCATAGGATTCTGGGTTTTTTAAAACATGAATTCCGTAATGATCGGGAAATTTGGGAGCAATTTTATAGGATTCTGGAAGATCAAAAGGAACCAATCCCATGGACAAAAGTCCTTCCATTTTTTCAGAGGGAGTTGGCATTTTTGGGTTAGGGAAATAAAAACTGCTAGGAGGCACGTTCTTTAAGTAAGACTTGTGAAAGACCAAAAAATCGATCCCCAGGATATTGAGTATTTTCTTTCCATTTGGATTTTCAAGAAGTTGATCAAACTCCACTCCATATAAGTGCCAGTCAAAACTATTTACAGCCGGGTTTTCAATGTCCTTAAGTTCTTCGGGCTTATAAAATAGGCTCTCTAAATGAAAGTCTACATCAATCGATGGATAACCAGGACCGATACCAAACCACATTCCAGCTGTAAGTTCTGATTTTTTCCCAATAGGCATAAAATTTCCGTCGCCAAGGAGGCCCAGAAAAAGAAAAAGCTGGTACTCATCGGGAAAATAAAACTGGGGGATATTGTTAATATTATACGTTAGACCTCCATGGTAAGCTATCTGAGTATGCATCAGAATACGTGTAGATGGTTCATCCAGGTAGTAGAAGTTATCCCTTTCAGGAGCGATCTCGTTAAAAAAATCCATGTGCTTTTCGGGAGATTCCCACGAAGGCTTCCATGAAGGTTTAAACCCGAATATCCGATCTACAAAAAGCACAAGAGGATTGGTGATCCTGCGGGCAAGAAAGTCGCGAGCCATATTCTTCAACCCTCTGTCCTCGGGTTCAATTAAAGCTGAGCTTTTATATCGTAATCTTGCGGCAAGTAGACTGTTGATATTTTCATATTCATCTGGCATATCAATTTGCGGCGACGGCGTTTTCAATCCTAGAAAATCAACTCGTTTTAAAGGCAGTTTTTTTAAAATATTTTTTTGATTGTCTTGGAGAAAAAAAATTATCTCTTTAAGATAAATATGACCATTGGGGTTAATCTTATGAGGAGAAACATGATCAAGATGTAAAATTTCATTAAATGCAAAGTAGTTCTTAATCATTTCCCCTATGTGAACGCGCAAGGTTGTTTCTTTTTCTTTGT
>Ga0209252_1002146_pt1 | contig 12105 bp, 17 predicted proteins | sample SaaInlV_135m_DNA_3_FD_184673 | JGI IMG/M metagenome (GOLD analysis project Ga0209252, IMG submission 184673) | Marine microbial communities from expanding oxygen minimum zones in the Saanich Inlet - Saanich Inlet SI074_LV_100m_DNA (SPAdes) (version 2) | ecosystem: Environmental > Aquatic >... | reverse complement strand
GGAACCAACATATCGTCATCAATCATAAATAAATAATCAAAACCATTATCATGGGCGTGTTCAGCGAGTCGTTCTCGTGCAAGAGGCGTGAGTACTTGACCCACAGTTGATATCGAAAATTGGTATTCAATATCGGGAGGAATATCATAAATTTTATCTCCATACTCTCTCAACCCTAAAGATGAGAGTACTTGAAGATTTCCAAGATGGAATGTCATTTCCATCCTATTATCATAAGCCTGACATTCAGTATGTCCTTCGTTAGGAATACCAAATAAAACTTTTTTTACAGTAATGTTCCTTTTAGTGCTAACGCAATCTTGTCCCTTACTATCCACCATGTCCATTTAGTCCTCTCTATAATGGAAAGATTAACAGCTGTACGCAGTTGGTGACCAGCATGATCCTTTATATTAGAAGGATCAGCTAGTCTCCATCCGCAAGTCATACATCTCAAACAAATACGTCCCCTCTTCATATTTATCCTTTCTACTTAGATTTAAAGTGCACGAACAAAGCCCTTACACCATGCTTGAGCTGATACACCTGCCGTGTTCCAAACCTGAACATATTTCCACCCGAAGGTAGAAAGACCTTGAGGAGCTTGGCCTGATGTCCAAGTACCATTAGGAGGTCCAGGAACTAGAATCTCTTTCCCGAAGGTTTCAGATCCTACTGTAACACTCGTACCCTCGTGAGAGAGCATTATGGAATCAACATAACCCCAAGACTGTACCAATCCATACTCCGTATCGGCAATGTCCTGAACAGCAATTCCAGCAAAGTTAAAACAATCAGCAGCAGCATTAATCTTTACTGCTTGGATACCATCAGCGGAAGCATTATCAGCACCAACACCTCCAACATATCTTACCCCATGCCCAGTAGTGATGGAAGCACCATCAACATTATGCACGACAGTAAATACCTTATCAGCATCCGTTCTATTTACTTGATGTGAAAACATATAAAACTCCTTTCCAATTAATTATATAGACTTATGTAGTGATTCCAGTTAGGACACCTAATCGTCTACGATTATTGACAGTCATATTACCTTGGAAAAGAATGAGAGCTGTAGAAACATCTTGTCCGATGGGAGTCTGAAATCCAGGCTCAGCCATCTTAAGGTCAGCTTCTGCATGCACACACCATTTCATATAACGTCTATTTAAAAAATACATATAACCACTTGTACAATCACGATCAAAAATAATGGGCTGGTTTTTAAAGACCAAGTTTTCAAACCCAACATCACCAACCTTAGAGTCAGTATATCGTCTCTGGTCTGTAATGGTATTTTCAAAGGCTTCATAAATATCCTGAGTTGTAATAATCATATCAGGAGATATATTACCTATCGTGAGTGTATTAGTCATAGATCTCATTTTTGATATACCATTACTGGCAAAAGCACCAACACTAGCCGTAACCTCGGATTTCCACCAAGTATGGGTTGCGGGTGCTAAACCACCAGTTGTGGCAGTAGTTGAGATATGACCACCTAACCCTAAAATATTTTTAGAGTTATTCCCCGTACCATCTTTGTAGGCATCACTATTCAAGCGTTCTTGGATAGTCATTTCAGCCTGTGTAGTTTTGGCTTGGAGAAGATTAACAAGGGCATGCCGACCTTTATTATTACGTTTCTGAATACCTTCAATACCAATAGCGACTGAATATTGTGCCCAGTCGTAAGCAGCATTGGTGATACCATCCTGTAAGGTAGTATCAAGCATTTCAGATCCTGAATAAGAATCAACAGTTGAATTTCGACCATATAACAATGGTTCGATAATACGTTCCCCACCATTCAATACCTTCTTAATTTGAGAATCAGGGCCACGACCTGCCAAGGCCTTACCCAATTTTCCATTAAGATAGGATAGAAGAGGAACATCATCAAAGATATTGTCATGCAAAGTACGCCCATACTCTGCCAGCGTTGTTGTCAAGAACGCATCAATTGATCTGGTTTCTGAACGAGATGGCATTTTTTATACTCCTATCACATCCCCAATTTTTTAGCCGCAAGTTCGGCAGCCTCAAACATATTAGCTGGCTTACCTCCTGTTGGCATTGAGGATCTTGTTGTTTTTGGTTTTGATACAGACCTTCTTTTCTTTTCTTGAATCGTTTGCTGGTATGTTTCACCCATAAAGTCATCAAATTTATCTTCAGCTCTGAGAGCCTTGAAGAAAAGATCCTCCATATCATTAAAACTAGGATTGACAAGCACATTTCTAGGTAACGTCTCTGACAAATTTTTCATAGAGTCAAGAGAATCACTCCACCTATCACCATACTTTTCATCCATTTGTCCCATGAGTTTCTCTACTCGATCCACTCTATGGGCATCAACTATCGGATCTATTTCATGTGTTTGGTACTCCTGTAATCTAGCTGCAAGTTTGTTTTCTACGATCTTATCCACAAGTTCGAGAGCTTTCTTACCTTGGTCGTCAAGCTCATCCATATTAATCCCTGTCCCTTGTGTCTGCTGAGCCTTTTGAATGGCAGCAGAAATTTCAGGATTGGTAGTCGCATATTGGATCATTTCCGCCATACGATCTATTCCACCATATTGAGAAGCGACCCGCTCTAGTTCGCCTAACTGACCCTCAACATCCTTGATACGATCTTGTCCTTGCGTATAGACTCTCTGAAGTTCCTTATATGACTTAGAGTCCTGTGAGAATTCTCCTTCTTTTTCATCAGATGATTCTGTATTCTCGTCCAGTTCTTCATCCTCATTTTCGGAAGATTGTCCATCTTCACCTTCAGGACGAATTTCAAAATCGGTCTCCTCACCGAAAATGTCTTCCGCTTCCCCTTGGTCAATCATGGTTCCTTCGCTCATAATAAATCCCCTATTTAATTATTAATATTGTCTAGATCCGTTCTTTTTTACAATAGTACTTTTGTTTTTCTTAGCATGTGCTGCAATTTCAATCTCTTGTAATTTAGCTTCTTTTTCAAATTTGTCCCCACGGATTTTCATTTCTTGTTCTTGAAGAGCAGCCTCTTTAGAACCAACCCGTGAATCTTTAGGTATATCTGGCTTTTCCTGTTCTTTTGTCCTTTGACGATGTTCTCTGCCATCCCCTCCTTTGGGTGGCGGTTTTCTCCTGTCCTTCTTTCCTATTCTTCTATGCTCAACCACCGTATCCCAAATTTTTAGAAAAGTCGCTTTTGCTGTATCTAATAATTTTTTTTTGCTCATTTAAACTTCCTCATAATGTCTTTCCTTCATAATTTGTCTTCTATGAGCGGGACCCGTAACCACAGCATCCAACCCCTGATCGTACTCTTCCATAAAAACATTAGGTTTAGATCTTATGGTTATGAGAGAAACACCCTCACCACCACACCGTTCACATCTAACATCATCCTTACCATCCATCTTACTAAACTCTTCCCACTCTATCATACATGATTTACATTTAAAATCATATAGGGGCATTCTTTGCTCCTCTTTTTTCTCTCATACGTTTTTTTCTTTTCTCAGAAAAAGGTAATAATTTAAATCCTTCTGGTCCAGGATTTTCAATCCAAGGAGATATTTCATAATGCCTAGGATGGCCTAAAGCTCTCTCCAATGCTTCTACTTCTAATTTAGTTGAATTTTGTGGAGAAACTCTTCTCATTAATTCATCTTTAGGCATACGATCTAAATTACTAGCAAGAGCATCAGCCATTCTTCTAACATCATATTCTCTTCTAAGAGCAGTTAAACTTTGATATTCTTTAAGTTTTGGTTTAACCTTAGCTTTAGTCTTTGCACCAGCTATATGTTGATCTTTAAGCATTATTTACCCCCATAATAACCAGATTTTCTACTATTTTCTTGTTTAACTTTCTCCGACAAAGAACTTAAATATTTTGCAAAATCTTTTGCTTTTTTAATTCTATCTGGTCCAGTAAAGAATTTAACCTTAGTATTCTTTAAATTTTTCTTAGATAGTCTATTATTGATAGCCGCTGTATCCGACTTAAATCCTGCTGTTTTAGCAACAAATTCTCCCCTCCCAAACTCATCCTCAAATCCTGTCCATGTCTCATGACTCATAAAAATCCCTATGTTTTATTATTAGATTTTTTTCTGTCATTTGCAGCTTTCATCAACATATCCATCATTTTAACTTTCCTATCTGCGTCTTTCTCAGCTCCGTCATCCAAATTCTTACCTCTTTCTGTATTAGCCTTCAATCCCGCAACCTTCAATTCAGTATCAGTCTTGAGCTTGGTTTTTTGTAGATCGGCCTGGGTCTTTAACTGAGGTTCAGCCATCATAGCTTGCATTTGTTGCTGTTGCTGTTGCTGCTGTTCTTGCTGGACTAATTGTGGGTCTTTCATGAGTCGGGACATATATGAGCCAAACCCACCCCATTCAAGAGCAATCTTAGTAACCTCCACCTGATCTATGAGAGGATTTTGGGCTGCATATTGTACTAGGGAAGAAATTTTCTGCATTCTTTCCGTATCATTGGTAGGTTGAGTTGAACCTGTCTCAATCCCAAACGCATACTCACCCCCAATAATTTCCTTATCAATGGGAAGAAAAGGAAATTTTTTCCCTCTCACAACGCCAGGAGTTTCCTCATTAATAGACATAGCTTGATCTTGGGAGATAGGTAGTTCTGTATCGGCAGGAAGTGTTTGTTGAGCAATCTTTAACATTTTTTTAATAACCTTAGATAAGAACCTCTCCACCATAGTCGCTCTTTCTGTCCTACGGGCCGATATTCCCTGTCCTATCATTTGCCCTTCTTGAGCGGTTTGTAGTTTTTCAGCCCCACCACTCTCAAACTGAGCAATACCTACCTGTCTATAAATATCCTGTTTTATGGTAGCGACAGTGGCATATAAATCTTGAGAAATGGTAGAATCCTTAACAACCGTTATAGCGGTATTAGGGTCTCCTTTTGTTTTAATATAAGTCCCCGATGGCCCATGAGCAAACTTATCCATCTCATTCGGATTAACCCTCTTCCCATCATAGGCATATTTACGATCCGCAATCCTAGAAACATGGTCTACAATCTTAGACTCAAACCTATTCAAAAAGTCCTGTTTGGACTGGTAAGTAGCCGTATCAGCCACCGCATAAGTTTCATCTGGGTTATAATTAAACCAAACACTCTCTAACGGGTAGGAATTTCCATAATCCAAAGGCCAATCAGTATCCCTCAAAAAAGAATGATGTCCTTCAACATAAACCAAAAGTCTTCCATTTTTCTTATCCCAAATATCCCAACCCTCAACCCTACCAAATATACCCGAATCACTAATAAGATCTTTGGGATTACCTCCCATCCTCGTATCAACCTTCGCCATCAACCCTTGATCTTCTCTAATATCAACATTTATTTGTAAGTCTTTGGTGTTTTTATAGGTCGAATCCTTTTTCACTTCCTCTAATGTTTTTTGCCATTTTATTGCAATCCACTCATCATGATCTATATTATGGTCTTTTACGTTGGGATCTCTCAACACATCAAGTGGGGAAACTCTCTTTACATAAATATTTTCATCTTCAATATGGTCTAAAAAGGTCCCTGGGGTGACTTCTTCCTCCAACACCTCCACATCATATCCTATCATCACATACCCACACGATCCTATTAGGGCATCAACTATAGCCTTATCTGTCTCCTCCTTTACGTCCAATTCATCGAACAGGAACTGAGCCAGTATCTCAACTCTCTGCACGAGGAGAGAAGAATCTACCATCTGACCTTGTATCATACATTGAGATTTTCTAGGTTTAGCGAAGATTTTAGGGCGATTTTGTGATATAGCGGGTTTTATGGTAGATACAGCCGTGAATACAATATTATCCACAATCTCATTATTATAGGATGTACGACTATCCTCTCCCATATGAGACCATTGCCGCCCAGCATAATAATTGCGATAAAGTTTGGTAGGTTTTTCTACCATCTTTTCATGATTTTCTCTCGAATGGCGGATTTTATTCCCCCAATCCTGCACATTTTCTTTAGCCATTGACCATATATCCTTTCTTAAAACCTATCGTACTCATACCTTTATAAAAATTAAAGGAACCAATAGGTGCTTGATCTTTTTCTTTCAATTCATAAGGCGAAGGTCTAGACATAACCCCATATCTTAGTGCATCACAAGCATGATCGTTCAATTTCCTTGCCTCCTCTTTAGGATTAGAATCTTTCTCTCTTAATTTCTTCCATACATATTCAGGAATTTCATTAAGTAAACTGCGACACCGAGCGGAGATGAAGAGTCTTGGCGAACCCTGCTTGTCCAATATAGGATGATAGTGTTCAGGATCGGTACGAAGATATTCTCCTACACGATTCCACCCAGCAGCTCGATCATTTTGAGCCTTGTCTAAGTATATATCATATTCATCGTATTCGTCAAATACACTCCACGCTCTTCCTTCTTTTTCTCTAGTCTTTCCCCACATAGAAGGGTCGGCACAAATATACTCAAAAGCACTAACATCAAACCTAGTCATAATATTCATACAATGTGAGGATACAAGTCCTTTTTGATAATACTCATCAAAGACAAAAATATTATCATCCTGATCCACATAAAATCCTAAAAAACAAGTTGGGTTAGTTTGACCATGATCTAGGGCAGCAAACTGCAAGACCTCTCCTTTTGTTGGATATGGAATTTCAAAATCATGAGCTAAACTAGGAAAGACATGATCTTCATAATTAAACTCAGGCCAAACCTGTCCTTCCACCGCATCCCAACTACCATCCACATATCTCTTAACCCAAGATTCTGGATTATCCCTCCTTAAATTTTCAAGATAGTCTGGAGGTAACCACGGATTATCTTTAAGGAGCGATTGTACGAAGAGATGGTCAGGTTTTGGCTCACCTAACTGTTGTGGTACGACAAAGGTACTTTTAAGCCACCCTGGCTCAGGGTTAGAGGCGAATAGACCAAAAAACCGAGGATACTTATCGTTCGGTAATTTCCACCTAAGCCTAGCCTTCAACATATTCACAACATCCTCATTACACTCACTAGCCTCATCTACAATAAAAAATCCAATCTCCAAAGACTTGATACGTTCATCTGCATCGGGTCCCGACATCCCTCCATACAAAATCATAGAACCATTGATGAAAGAAATTTCTTTCTTGGTTTGGTTATGACCATTTTTAACCAAAAGCCTTTGACCAGTAAAATTTTCAATTTCAATGATAAGAGCTAGAAGGGTGACAAGGGTTGTTTTTCTAAAAGCCTCTGCCTCATTACGTCCTGCAAATCCCCTATTCCCAGGATAGAGAAGACTTTGCCTGATAGCCTCAGCACACAAGGCTCTAGACTTACCTCCCCCAACTCCACCACCAAATAATTTATATCTCTCCGCAGATTCTCTAAATATAGCCTGTTTAGGAGATGGTCCTTCTTTACCATAAAATAGATCTATTTCAGACATTAAAATTTATTCCCTTTTTTCTTATTATCTTTGGGTGTGAGATATTGAAGGTTGTGAGGAACATGAAGACCTGATACTTTATTATTGGTTAATGGCACTATATGATCGACATGATAACCATCAGGACAGTCTTTATATATACTTTGTATTTCTCCTATACTCGTCCAAGAAGGACAGGCCTTTCTAACATTTGCCCTATACTTGGCATTACCCGCCACCTTCAACCTCCTACCATTCACCGTCTTTAAATAAGTCTTTTTATATAACCTATGACGTTCAGGGTGATTAATCCTATCCTTCCTCAACCATTCCTTATTAAATGCTAGTTGTTTTATCTTATCTTTGTAGGGCATGGATATGTTCTATCATAGGGAGAGGGATTTCCGCCACACCCCTGTACAATCCATCCTTTGAACTATTATCCTTGTTAAATCCTAAAAAACATCGCTCATTAATAATCCCCATATAAAATCCGATGGTATCATAACGGGTCGGCCCATTTTCCTCTGCCCATTTACTTAACTCAGCTACTTTAACACCCACCCCATAAGAATCTGCGGCATCCATCCATGTAACAATAAGGGGTGTGTTTGATTTAATTTTTTTTAAATACGCTCTTGGTGTCATTTTAATTTAAGTCTTTCCCAACACGCCTTACCATAAACAACCCCCATCGCCAAATCCAATGGCAACCATCCCCAATAACCACCCCACGTAATACAATAAAGTCCCGTCATTTGCCCCGCCAATCCCCAATAACTCCCTCTCCCATCCCCATGTACCAAGAGATAGGTAGCATAAAGACAAAGTCCAGAAGTAATAAATTCTAATATCCTTAACCCAATCACAAGATCAGAATCAAACAAAAATATCTCCCCATTTAACACACCCCAAATTATGGAATGGTGGAATTTCAGATGCACGGGTGGCGTTCATATAATCCTTACATTCCCTCCCCGTATCAAAAGTTTTGACAATATGAACCTCCTCTACAACAGGACCTGTTTGAGGATTTATTTGCAAAATAATCACAAGTAAGAACCACATACTTTACTCTCCATCATATACACATCAACACCATCAATATCTCTTAAAAAGGAACAAGACTTAATCCGCAACCCATTCCCTTCAATCATATCCATAAATTCTCCCACAGGTGGCCTTGGTCTATTATCCCAAAGTTCTCCAATAAAAACCTTGTCTTTGTATAATTCAACCTCGTTAATTAAAATAACCCCATCCACAGTCATACTTTTTGCAATATCACCATAAAATTCTTTTCTTAACTTCCAGTCAGGGTCAAAAGGTCTTAAATCTCCCTCCCATTCAGGATATGAAGGATGGTTAGGATCAACATTACAATATGAGGGTGGATTACCAACAACTAAATCAAATTTTTCATATTTATTAAGATTAGAAAGATTGTCAGATTGATAATATCGTATATCCTTAGAACCCCATCTTTTATCGCCTTCATCCAGAGCCTTTTTATTTATATCAAGAAGAACTAATTTCTTAATTAATTTTTTGTTAAGTAAATCTCTACCAATCTCTCCCAAACCTGCACACCACTCAAGACACTTCTCGAAAGGCTTATCTCTCTTGTCCACAAGTTCACGCACCCGTTTTGTGAAATTTTCCTTTAAAATAGACCCGCCCCCATCAAACTTGTCCATCTATCCCTCTCATTTCTTTTTCTTCCAAATCTTCTTTAATTTACCTGTATTTTCAGAATTGAATACACCTTGTCTTGCTTTACTTATAGTCCTCTCTTTTTGTCTAACGCCAGCCGTACCTTCTAGAGTCTTTCTTAATTCTTTATTTGTCCCATGGACATCGACCTTACTAAACTTGGTTTTAGTTCTTACTGCTTCAAATATCTGTGCCAATTTTAACTTTCCAGCCGTTGCTAACTTTCCGTAGTCTAATTCAGGTTTATTTTTTGGGTTAAGTATAGCTTGAGCACCTGCTATATCCATTTCATCCTTATCAATCTTGTCAAATCTTTTTGGATTTTTTTTAAGTATATCTGTTAGTCCTTCTATCTTTCGTATAACTGCTTTTTGACCTTTTCCTAATTTCATAGCTGCATAAGCTTTAGCATGTTTTATTTTTCCTGCTTCTGTTACGACTGCAGGAATTGCTCCAAACCCTATCATCTTAGCTATCGCTTTCTTCGCACCAAAACTAACCAATCCTTTAGCTGGTACTGCTATGGAGGTAGCTACATCTGCTTTATCTGCCATACTCAATGCCTTGTCTAGAATATTAGCCCGTGTCTTGCCAGATATAGGAGAAACCCGCCCCGTTATGCGTTTCGATATTTTCTTACCTTCAGAACTTGTTAATTTTCCTTTTTTATTCTTATCAGGATATGGAAGATGTACTTTTTTTCCATTTTCATATTTAACGGGCATTATCTTTCTCCTCAATCTCTACATCAATAATTTTACCCTTACCATCGTCAGTAGCATAGCCAGGGGCGTATAGTTGGATGGTAACGCCACCCGTTTGTCCTAGATCTTGTTCCTTCATTCCTGTCCTATCTAATATTTGAGCAGCAGCCTGAACCCTAGTCGCTGGTGGTGTCATAACAACCTTCTCCTCACCCTTCTCATCCTTAACAACATAGGTCGAACCAACAACCTCATTCAAGGTATCCATAGCCTTTGGAATCATGTGTCCGAGTTTTTCCTTATGATCCGCCAACACTTCCCTCTTAACCTTATCCTCCTCCTTTATCCACAACGGACTCCGCCTAAGAACATTAAGTCGAGCCAATGTTAAGCCATGTTTATCAGCAACTTCCTTACTCCCCATCCCATTAAAAACCATATCATACATCATTAGTTGATGACGGGTGCTTAATTTTTTTACAATTGTTTGTGTCATAGTTCCCCCTAGTTTTTAATTATCAGTAGCACCCTTAGCTGCTCTATTAAAGTGTTTTTGTTGCCTTCGCACCTGTTCTCTTTGCTGTTGTGTTGTCTCAGACCACTTTTTTAGATCAAATGCAGGTTTAAAACTCTTTGCTTCCTTCTGCCTTTGTAAATCTCTGCTCTTTTTAGGTTTAATTTCCTTGGTCTTGGATAGTGCTTCTTTAAAGGCTTGTGCAGCTTTAAATTGATCCTTATTCATGTCAAGAATCTCTAACTCTCCTATAGTTTTTTGTACAGCCTCGCCCACATCATTTGTCTCAGCTTGGTGCATTACAGTATCAGGTCCTCTACTATTTTTTATAATACTGCTCCGCATATCCCTCCATTTCTTTATAATTTCTTCGGCTTTTTTCCAACCTTTATATACACCCATTATTCCTTCTCCTCAAAACCCATCCTTATTAATTTTCTTACCAAGCATTCTAATAAGTTCTTTCATCAAGTCCAGTAATTTATCCAATTTATTAGATATCCCTTGTAATAATACCTCACTTAAATTTAGCATCGACCCAACACTTTCCCCAATACATAAGTCCTATCCATAACGAAAACAAAAACCCTTCGATATAACCCAAGTCATTCCATATACCTAACACATCCATATCAATGTATCCTCGACATAACTATAATATAAGCAACAAACAAACTAAACCCAATAGCCACCGCTCCCCCTAATATCCAAAAAAATATTTTCATATACTCTCTCCCTGACACACATAAAACCGACCCGTACGCACTATACCACACATTAACATAATGTTATGGTAGTTTTGGTGTTTGTAATACAATGTAAGAGAATGTAAGTCATGTATTATATTATTTTTTTTCTATATTTCCATAAACTTGGATGCGTGTAGTACCCCCGATTTATTTTCGTTATATAACCCGAAACACAACGCTCTGAAACAAGCATGCTTTCTGATTCAAACGCTATATACCATGAAACATAACGAAGCGTGACCCCTTTGATATATTAAATTTAATTAATCCTGAATTCATCTGAGGTTAATGTTCGCATGGTATTCTCTCTACAGCTCAGAAGAGACATTCTGATCTCAAGTAAGTGAGAGGCTTAGGGTATCGAAGAAGAGATACATATAGCAACAATGTGCGAGGCCAGAATTAGGTGACCGCTATCACCTCACTGAAAAGAGGGTTTGAGCATAGGTAATAATGTGACTGGCATTTACCTGAACCATCAAACACCTAAAAGATGATATACCTTGATAAGGCTAGGATTTTATATTCTAACCTAATCAAAGGATATATATTATGAATCTACCAGCGATTGTAGAGGCTACACTTGAGGGTCTTGGCACGTTGTTACATATCGGCACGACTTCTTATGATAATACAAAAACTGCGGAGGATGTTCTCTATAAACCTTGCTTCTGGACTGTAAGGAAGAAAGGAAAAGAGTACGATAATTCCCCCAGAAAAGAGACTGATGAAGAATATGTAACATATGTTGAGGCTGTTCAAGAACGTAATGTTTTACTTACAAAGTATGCTAAGGATGATAATGATGTTGATATCAGCGACCCCTTAGACAAAGATTTTAAAATGTCTGTGGGTTGTGTGAGAGAGATCAATATAGATCAGGCAGAAAAGTGGTTAACAAAAGCTCAAGATAAGGGTGGTAAGGCTTGGAAGAAAATTATCATAGACTCTTACTGGACTCACTCCGATGAAGGGATGAAGAAAGTTTCTTCCTTTATT
>Ga0209252_1002140_pt1 | contig 12117 bp, 11 predicted proteins | sample SaaInlV_135m_DNA_3_FD_184673 | JGI IMG/M metagenome (GOLD analysis project Ga0209252, IMG submission 184673) | Marine microbial communities from expanding oxygen minimum zones in the Saanich Inlet - Saanich Inlet SI074_LV_100m_DNA (SPAdes) (version 2) | ecosystem: Environmental > Aquatic >... | reverse complement strand
AGTAGAGTTGTAGAATTCTCCACTTGTTACAGTCATTTGATAGACATCCGCACTGGTATAACAAGACCTGTTGCCATAGTCACTACTAGTACAGCTATAAATATCAGTTGAGGCTTTTCCTGCACATGCGCAAGAATATGAATCAATTGGGGATAGTAATATAATTGTAAAGATAATGATAATATATTTATATAATTTCATTTTTAGTTACCTCCAACTTGGAAGGATCCTGATTGAGATCTTTCGACAGTGATTTTATTTTGTCTTCTTACTTTTTCGAGTAAAGTCGTTCTTACATCACGCTGACCAAAAGGGTCTGTTGAGTAAAGCTGACCTTCTGGACCAAATAGTGTTGGCTTGTTTCTTTTTGTATTAGTAACTGAGATTCTAACAAACCAGTAGTTCTGATCTATTCCGTCACTTTGGCGATCATCGTTATATCCTAGCTCTGCGACTAAATTCTGATTAAGGTAAAGCTCTGATGAGTAACGTATTGAAGTAGGGTCTTCTCCTAGATGACCATTAAACTTTGAATAAGCTACAAAGAATTTTGTCCATGGAAGATATGGAAGAGGGTGTCCTAATTCAAGGTCAAATCCATCTAGGGCTTTTTCGAGTCCATTGACATTGTCAATTTTAATATCTTTTGTTCCACTTAGCCCTTCGTAATAGTTAACATTTAAATCAAGTAAACCTTTTTTCATTTCACCACCAATGCCAATTCTGTAATGATCAGAGCTGAACTCATAGTCATAAAAAGAATTAACACCTAATACTAAGTTGTGGTCGCTATTATAGTTTCTGTAACCAAGTCCTAAATTTGTACCTATTCTTCTATCTTGAAACTGCTCAACTGACATAGCATTTAATTGTGAAAAGAACGTGTGTTTTAAGTCCGCTGTTTGTTTTATTGGGACTATGGTTAATATAGAGAAATCTATTAATGTTTTACCATCTGAATCTTCAGAGAATCCTATTGTACCTTCGGAGTTCTTAAAGAAAGAGTATTTAGAGTTTGATGCGGCATTAGCATATGACTCTTCGGCATATGATGATGCCTTTGATAGTATAAAATTCTTTTTATCTCCAGTAAAAGCATCAATCTGGGACCTCGCTTCATTGTATTCGTGATATAGAATCTTTTCTTCTTCTTTTAAAGATTCGTTCACTTCATTAGAAAGAACATTGAAAGGTGAGGCTAGAAGTATGAATAGTAGGATATAATATTTCATTTTTTTATTTTACATAAAAATTAATAATAAAATCAAGCACTTCTAACTATTTCTCATCATTTTTGAAGTCAATATTGCCTTGTTCGAGCTTAGACTTATTTTCCACAAGCTTTTCTAGGGGCCTAGGAGTTTGTATAATCTTTTCAACATCTAGTATCTCTTGTGATGATTTGACCCCCATTTCCTCTAGTTTTTTAACTGATGGGATTAATCGTCCCTCTACGTTTCCTACAAGGGTATTCCAGTTGGTAATAGTTGATTCTATTGAACTCTTAAGCTTGTTAAGGTTTTTTGTACTGTTAGCGAAATTATTGTGGACTGCTGAGGCTGCTTTTCCAATTTGCTCGATCTGACTTTGTACTTTTAGTATTCCATTTATATAGGCCCACATTAATATTATAAAATTAAGATTATCAGGCCCAGCCATAATAACCCCGTCCTCTATTTTATTAGTTTCTTTGTCTATTAGTTCTTTCACAATTAGGTAAATATTCTCATTAGGTATAAACATAACAATAAATTCTGGTGTTGATTTTCCATTAATAGTAAGATTTTGATATTCTTTCTTTGATAATTTTTTTGCCTCATTAGAGACCTTGTCCTTTATATCACTTTTAATTTCCTCCATTCGTTCTTTAGAAGTTTCTTCATTTTTAAGTTCTTTTATAACTTCAAGATTTGCTGTTGCTTTTGAGTCGATTATTAAACACTTATCTTCAGATATTAGTATCGCATCTGGTTGATATGACCTACCATCAGCTATAGGTACGTTAACTTGGGTCATATAATCAATATTTTTTTGTAAGTTGTGGAACTTGAAGAGATTTTCTAATTGAAATTCCCCTAAATCTCCAGCTAAACTAGAACTAGCGCCAAGAATCTTCGAAAAATCATTTATTTCACCTTTCATTTCTCTAGTAACGTTGTCCAGAGCACCAATAGTTGAATCTATCCTGGCGAAATAATCATTAAATTCCTTAGATTGTTCATTTATGCTCTTAATTAAGTTCTGAGATTCCTTCTCAAAATTTTCTGTTTGAGACTCAGTGTTTTCCTTAACAACTTCAAGTACAAGCTTTTCCATATTAACTTTCTCGTCAATAAATGCTTGTCTTAGATTTTTATTGTCAGACTCCATTTTCCCAAGGACTTTGTTTAAACTGTCTCTCAATTCCTTCACTTCGTCTTGATTATTTTGGGAGTCAGACACGTTAACTTTTTTGTAAATTACGAAAAAACCTATTGCTAGAAGAATTATAAGAATGTAATCCATATAAAAAGTATTATAATTGAAATAAGAGAGATATTGCAATGAGAAGAAAAAGAACTAGCAAGTGGTCAAATTCAAGATTAAATACATACCAGAACTGTCCAAAACAATATAAGTTTAAATATATTGAAAAGGGCAATACCGAAGAATTTCTATCAATAAGCATAATAGTTGGCTCAGTCTTCCATAATGTAATAGAAAAAATGTATAAAGATTTTTATCTTAAAGGAATAATACCATTGGAGGAGGTTCTAGAATATTTCGAGACTGAGTGGAAAAGGAAACTACTTAAAGAGGAAAAGAAGAAAAAAGAAATAGTTTTCTTTGCAAATATAAAAGATATAGCCGTATACAAGAAATATTCACTCGATTGTGTAAAAAGATATTACGAAAAATTCTATATTACTGGATTGGAAACTGACTTTGATTCCTGTAAAACAGAAGAAATAGTAGAGCCATTTTTCTTTGATGATGAAGGTGAACAAATTCAATTCCAAGGGTTTATTGATAGGTTTGATATCAAGGGTGATGTCTTGACTATAGTTGACTATAAAACTTCAAGGCAAGCACCTAGTGATAGGTTTATAGATAAGGCCTTTACTCAACTTTACCTTTATGCACTTGGTGTTAAGTCGCAAGAAAGATTTAAGAATATTAAAACAATTAAATTAAAGCTTACCTATCCTTTCCCCGGAATAATTTTAGAAAGAGAAGTTGATGATGATTCGATAAACGAAACAAAGCAACACTATATAGATATTTTAAGAGAACTAAAAAGTGACAAAAAGTTTTTACAAACTCCAGGGTTTGGCTGCGTGTCCTGCGGTTACAGAAGAATATGCCCAGAGTTTAGAAGTATCTATAGACTTAAGGAAAAAAGAGATGATCTAGTAATAAAAGATGTTGCTAACATGGTCGACAAGCTAGTTCTTCTAAAACAAAAAATCTCATCTATAGAAAAAGAAGTGAATGAAATAAAAGAGTCAATACTTCATAATAAAGATGAATTTTTAGATGGCGAGCTTGAAGGTAGATTTGTATTGCCTGGTGCTGAAACCGGGAGTGAGCTAGTAGTGAATATCGAAAAAGTTCGCAAATTACCTGATTCAAAAGATGCAATGAGGGAGGTTATGGTCCAAGAGTTAATAAAAAAGGGTTTTTGGGAAGAAATAGCTACTCTTAACTCAATATCTGTTAATCCAAAAATTAAGAACAATACCTATTCAAGAGAGTTGATGGATTTTTTATCTGATTATATTTACGAAGATCAAGAATCTTCCAGGGTTACCGTCAGAAAAAGTAAGAAAAACTAGACTACTATAAAATTTGATCGATTCAATCTATAAGAAAGTAGACTTCTTATCACAAAACGTGTCTTATTATAAACATGAAGCAATTTGTGAGAAGATTTAGCAAAATACAGAAGGACTTTTACTCTTTATTCTTAATAACTAAGAAGTTATCACTTATAACTATAGTAGCATTTTTGTCCTTTGCCTGTTCTGGCGGCGGAGGAGGTGGCGGCTCATCTGGCGGAGGAGCCGGTAGTGTTGCATGTTCTTACCAGGGGAGCTCTTATTCTGGATGTTATCCCGCCCGTTATTCAACTAATACATATGAAACATTAGAATATGATAATGACTATGGTCTTGCTGATATGAATGCTTCAAGTGCCTACTCAAGAGAACTTACAGGTGCGGGCGTAAGGGTTGGAATTTTTGATACAGGAGTAAAGACAACTCACAAGGAGTTTGCAACTGTAAGTGTAACTGGATGGAACTATGAAACAGGTAATTCTGTTCTACAGGATGGTCATGGACATGGAACTCATGTAGCCGGAACTATCGCAGCAGTTAAAGGCAATGGTGACGAATCTTCAAGAGGAATGCATGGCGTTGCTTACGGAGTTACTAACATTTCCAGCTATAAAATATTTGACAATAATGGGTCTTTTTCAGGGTCATACAATACTATGATTCCAGATGCTGTTTCAAAATCTATATCTGCAGGAGTAAAAGTTATAAATCATAGTTGGGGTACTCAAGCTATGATTACGTCATATTCCAAAAGCGTTTTTGAAGCAGCGTATAGTACAGCTATTAATTCATATAAGTCACTTCAAACAAATGGAATAATTAATGTATGGGCAACTGGAAATAATTCTAGAGCTAATCCCAATTTTGAAGCTGGAATGCCATATCATTGGTCTGGAACTGCAGACGTATGGATCGCTGTCATGGGAATAGATGCAGATGGAAATGAATACCAATATGGAAATAGGTGCGGAGTTGCGGCGGCATGGTGCATAGCTGCTCCATCTGTAAGTGTCTATAGTGCAGGTATTACATCAAACAGTGCTTATACGACATTAACTGGTACTTCAATGGGAGCTCCTCATGTAACAGGTGCGATAGCGATATTGATAGAAGCTTTTCCAACATTAACGGCGGCTCAAATAGTAGACCGTTTATTACAAACTGCTTCAACTTCAGGCCTGACAGGTAGAAACGGAGAATCCTATTCATCTGCGATTTTTGGCGTTGGCAAGATTGATCTAGAAAAAGCTACTAGGCCAATTGCAGTCCTTGGATTAAGTGTGGGGGGAACTAGTGTTTTAAATTCTAAATTTTATACTTTACAATCAACTAAACTATCTCTTTCTAAAGCTTTCGGACAAAACAGAATTCTAAATAATACTTTAAAAAATATAAATAGTCTGACCCAACAAATAATAAGTACTGAATCGATTGCCAGCTTTGATACATATGATAATGCAATTTTCTTTTTAAATCTTTCATCTCTTTCTACCGGTTCCACTTATACTCCTTTAGGTTTAAATAGAATGGTATTAAAAGATTACGAAGAACAGAGTTTGTATGATTTTGGAATTCTAAAACTTTATGGGATTGTAAATGCGACAAATATAGAGACAGATCAATACAACTTTCCTTTTAAAACTATTAGAGCAACATTGTCTTTAAATGATTATTTTAAAATTAAATATAATTATGCAGAAGTACAAGATTATTTCTTTTTGTCCACAAAGAAAGATTTAAGAGTCACAGAGTCACTATTTACCTATGATGCTTTTAGGAATCCTTACATGGGAATGAGTGGCGAATTTGAAAGTCTAGAACTATTTTTAAAAGTAAACAATAAGCTTAAAATTTCTGTTAATTACAACGAAGAAGGATATGTACAGGAGCTTGAAACTAATCTAACTGAAAGAAAAAAAGATATAAGACTAAAAGGTCTTAATGCTTATTTAAAATCAAGCTTTCTGGATAAAATGAATTTGTCTTATTCAAGGATGGAGGAAGAGGGGGCTTTCTTAGGTTCTCAAACATCGGGAGCCTTTAAATTAAGGAACGCCTCAGTAACAGATATTTTTGGTGCAATGATTGAAAAGATGATAACTAGTAAATTGACAATATATGCTTCAGGCTTCTATGGCTCGACAAAGGTCTATCCTGATATTGATTCCTTATTTAGTGATTTTAAAACAATTCAATCAACATCTTGGAGCTTTGGTCTCTTGAATGACAAAGTAGTAAGAAAAAATGACTCAATTGGTCTAGTTGTACACCAACCAATTAGGGCAGAGAGTGGATCATTTGATTTGAGACTTCCGCATTATGCAGACTCTAGAGGAACTATCTACTATAAAGATGAAGCTTTCAGCTTAAAGCCAAATGGAAGAGAGATTAATTATGAAGTTTTTTATAAAATTGATGTCAATAAGATGAAGATAAGATTGTCTTCTATATTCATTGATGAAGGGGGCCATTTAAACCAATCATCGTTAGAAAAAATCTTTATGTTAGAATTGAAAAGTGCAATTTAAATATTTAATAATAATATTCATTTTAGCAATTTCTTGCCTTTTCTTTCTTGTGTATGATTTATCTAACTCAATAAGGACTGATAAAACTAGTGAAATTTTAATTGTTAGTAAAGGTTGGAATATAAATGATTGTAAAAAAGGAAATGGTACAACAGTTATCTATTTAGGCGAGAGGCCAACTTCTGGTTACTCAATAGATTTAATTGAATCTTATACAGTGAATAATCAATTTTATATAATTCTAAAAGAAAAAGAACCCAAACTTATGGATCAAACTTTACAAGTAATTACAAACCCTTGCATAGAGTTAAAGATACCAGAGACTAAAAAGACTTTAGAAATAAGATGGGAATAGGGAGCTCGTAGAGCTCCCATAAAAAGGGAACTATTGAATATCAATAGTTCTAGGTTTCTTTTCTTCTGGTAAAATTCTTTCAAGTCTAATCGTTAACATGCCATCTTTTAATTCAGCACCTTTTACGATCATATCTTCAGAAAGAGTAAATACTCTTCTAAATTTCCTTTTAGAAATACCGTGGACTAGATGAACCTCTTCAGTCTTAGTGGTCTCATGGACTGACTCTACAGTCACTGTACCTTCTTCATATTTGATATTGATATCATCTTTTGTGAATCCAGCAAGAGCCAATCTAATCTCATAATTCATTGAGTTTTTCTTAACAATGTCATATGGGGGATAAGAACCCGAAGCTGTCTCAGGCATATTTAGCAGCCTGTCAAACATACTATCAAAACCCACAGAAAAAGGGGTAAGTCTGAACAAATCATCTAGTTGGTGATTTGAATATTTTACTAATCTCATTTTAAATTCCTCCTATAAAGCGAGATATTTTTTATGTTCCATTTCGGCAACATATCTATAAGGTAAGCATAGATATTTTAATTTCAATGTGAATAAGTGATATAATGTTAGATAGCTATGATAGTTAATTTATTTGATTTAGAAAAAAAATTTACGAAAAAATTACCAAAAGGTATCGAGGGATATTATTCTTCTGGTGCACGAGACGAAGTAACACTAAAAAGAAATAGATCTATATATAATGAGTATGAACTTCTTCCTAGGTTATTAAGAGATGTCTCAGAAGTTGATATAAGAACATCAATACTAGGCCTTGATATTGATATGCCTATTCTAATTGCCCCCGTTGCAATGCAACAAATGGCCCATAAAGACGGAGAGACCGCTACAGCTAATGCAGCTAAAACTTTAAATACTATTATGAGCCATAGTACTATTTCAAATAAATCTATAAACGAAATAGGACCTATTCACAATAAAACCTTTTTTCAACTTTATTTTTCTAAAGATCGGAATTTTACTTCCGAAATGCTTAAAAACTGTAAGTCGTTAGGATACAAAGGTATTGTTTTTACAGTCGACGCCCCTAGGCTTGGGACAAGGGAAAGAGACGAAAGAAATTCTTTCAAAATGCCCAGTGATTTAAAACTGGGAAATTTTGTAGGTACTAAATTTGAACATTTTGATAAAATAGAAGAATATGATGGCTCCAGCATGAGGGTTCACTCTGACCATTTGTTTGACCCATCATTAACCTTTGATATTATCCCGTGGATCAAGGAACAGTCATCTCTACCTGTACTAGTAAAAGGAATCCTTAGACCAGATGATGCAACACAAGCTCTTAGCTATGGAGCTGACGGAATCATCATATCTAATCATGGTGGACGACAATTGGACACTGTGGTGCCAACTTTAAAACAAATAGAACCAATTAGAAACACTATCGGCTATGAGCCTCTTATAATTGTTGATGGTGGAATAAGAAGGGGAACAGATATCCTGAAGTGTCTAGCTCTTGGCGCAGATGCTGTTCAAATTGGAAGACCAATCTTATGGGGCCTTCAGCATGAAGGTCAAAAGGGTGTAGAATTAGTATTAAACATGCTTAAATCTGAATTGATTGAGACAATGATATTGTCTGGATGCAAGAACTTAGATGAAGTAACAAGAGATTTGGTCACGAAAGTTTATTAATCAAGATTAGAATTATTTATAAGCATGAAACCTCTTGACTATTAAAAATTAAAAGTGATAGGCTTAAATAAGAGGTTTTTATGAATAAGTTTAGAATTCTTATTACTTTAGTTTTCCTCCTCTCCTTGTCTAGCTGTTCCTACATAGCTGAGAAAAAGGATAAATGGTTTGGAGATAACGAGGTTGAGGAAATCGCTCCAACCGAAGAAGTAGTAGAGACAACTGTAGAAGAGACTACAGACGAAGAGTTAGAAACAGCAGAATAATATATTTATCCGTATTTTATCTTTGCACTAAGAATGTATATAGATAGAGCTGTTGTAATTATGTTGCTATAAAAAATCGGATCTGATAAAAAGTACCCATAAGCAATCCAGTTTCCAGTACCTATAGTGAAAACAAGATACATAATAAGGCTTATATCTTTTGTAGATTTAGTTTTATAAACTTTAAAGCACTGAAAACTAAAGCAGAAAGTCGTACATACTGCAGCAATAGTTCCAATTAATTCTATGGATTGATTAGTCATCTTGAATTTAGTATAGCATCTATATTATTAGTGGCATTAGGGGTACTAATAGTCAGCCTTACATGAAGTCTTTACTATCAAAGATGAGATCTCAGAAACTGGGACTTTGAGTCCTTCACCCTTTTTTTCGTCTGAAGTTACCCGACAAGGTCCAGTCTGATTTTTTGTGTAAATTAGAAACTCGTTATGATACCATTGATTATGATGGGTAGGTGCTGTAGGTATTACATGAAGAGTATAGCCACTTTGTTTTAAAAGTATTCGAATTATTTTTAAATAATAAATACCATGATGAGAATTCATAAGGGTTCCAGCTGTATCCATTATAAACCAGTCAAAGTCTTTCTTTTTTATTCTCTCATACATCCTTTTTTCACTAGAAATTCCCTCAACATCATGCCTGCTCCAACCCTTATGACTGCCTAATTGATGACCCCACAATGGATGATAAGCATTAGGAATTGGAAGTGCAGATGGAACTCCCAATTTTAAATGTATATAACCATCCCACATACTTAAAATTACTATTTTTTTTCCTTCTAAATCTTCTCCTTGTTCTTTAAAGAACTTTTGTAAGTCGTCAGCTCGATGAACCCATGGTGGACGAAAATTATTTGGATTACCATTCGCTATATCTGCCATAGTTATATATTTAGTAGACTTAGGGCCAGGATCTCCCTGTGTACTCCAAAGAGGATTCCTAAGATTCTGTGGAGGATAGAATTGATGAATTTTTGAATATTCTCTAGTAATATGATGTCTCTTAATATTTTGATAAAATACAATTGAAGCAAAGGATATTATAAAGATGGTAGTAATACTTAAAAATTTATAACCATAGGTTGAGAAGTTTTTTTCTTGAATATTTTTCAATGAAGAGTCAGCAAATATAATGCATAGAAAGACAAAGGGATATCCGCATTGAGCAAAGATTTGTGTATTTTTGTTATTAATTTGATAAGTAAGAATTCCTAGTCCAAGAGCAGCTATAAAAAAAATCAAAGTATTCTTGTAAGTTTTATTTTCTTTTAATAGGTTGTAGCATGAATACGCTATTGCCGCCAAGTAAGATATGAACCCAAATACATATGTATGTTGTGTAAATCCATACTCAACACCATCTCGAATAGTAATCCAACCCCCGCCAATAGGTGCGTGGCGAAAATACCATTCTCCGGGATCTGGCGTGTAGTGATTCGTCATTATGTCCATCCTAGAGTAATCTATAAAAGTTCCGTATCTATACTTCGTATAAAACGCAAAGATAGTTAAGGTAGATGCAATAGTGATTATTGAGTATGCAAGATAAAGTGCAATTTTCTTGATCTTTTCTCTTCCAGACAATTGACCATTACATAATATGTGAAACATCTTAGCTGCTATAAATACAAGCAGAGCAAAAGCACCTACATCTAGACTCCAAATTAATCCAAGAGTAAGAATAACTATTGAACTAATATAGAACTTTAAAGATGGTTTTTTAAGATAATAAGCAATTAGAAAAAACGATATAGCAGGGAATATTGTTCTTAGCGGATAATATTGAAGGTATAACTCGTGTGGCCATAAGGATGCCCAAAAGAAGTGAAAGAATAAATAGGCTATAAAGCCAAAGAGGAGGAGAATCTTATTCTCTACTATTTGATAAAGTGTATAAGCTATAAGGCCAAGCGTTGAGAGGAAAACAAAAGAAAACATAGACGAGACTGAAAGTATCGTTAAGCCAGTTAACTTTAAAAAAGGTTCAAAAAAGTATGTATAGCCGCCGTAGTGACTCATCTGATTTATGTGCACCGCTTTACCCAAAGTTTGCTGAACCAATGGATACAATACAGCCTGAAAGTTTATAGTGTTTTCGTTATAAAGATGAAATTCATTAAATATAAGAAAGTAAGACATGTATCCGCATAGTAGAGCGATTCCTGCAATACAAGCGTAATTAACAAGTGTTTTTTTTTCCTTATTTAAGTAAAAGTAGGAATATGTAGCACCGAATGGAATAAGGGCTAAAAAATAGGTCAGATATTCTTTGTATATTTTAGCTTTATAAGGTGCCCAGTAGTGATAAAAAGTCCAGTCAACCTTTACAGCTACAAATAAAAAGATACAAGCGAGTAGGGCAGCAAGAAATTGTGTAAACTTAAGGCTGCCAACAATAGAACTTTTCGATTTTAAAAGTAAATAACTTGTAATAAAACTCAATATAAAAAGGAATATGCAAGCAACTGCATAATCTAGCAAAGGAATTTTAAAATAACCAGTAAAGCTAAAACCAAGAAAAGGAAAGTATCTTACAAAAGGTGCGACAATAATTGTCAAAATGAGACTTAAGTAAATAGTATTTTTTTCTGGGATAGTTCGCACAACAAATAGTATCACATATTTTTCATCTCTTTCTTAAGTTTGATTGAATATTTTAAAAATTTCATTGTCATTGCAAATTTAGCTTTAAAACCGTAATTCCAAGTTGTCTCTCCATAAATTCTAGGCGGATATTCTACTCTAAATCTTTTCATTCTATAATTATATTTCTTTGCTAAACAATATGCATATAAGTCTAGACTATGATCATCTGGTGGATTATCTAAATATTTTAAAAAATCACTGTGTACTAGGCTAGGGGATGAGTTGATATCGTACAATAATTTTCCAAAATATATTGTTTCAACTATGCTCATTACAAATGTAATAAAGTGATCGATCAGAGGTCTTCCGTTTCTCGCTCCTTTTATGTAAAGATCTCTGGGGCAACCTTCTTCTTCCATAATCTCAATAGCTTTTAATGTATCTATTGGCCTACTTTGCAAGTCTCCATACATCCAAACTATAAAATCTGATTCTGCGGCTTTTAGACCAGCTACGACTCCGTTACCATACCCAATATTTTTATCTATTCTAATAGATTCAAGAAACGATTCTTCTTTAGTTAGACGATCTAATAGCTCACTTGTTTTATCACTAGATCCATTATCTACGATTAGTAATTTTACATTAGTTCTATCTTTTAATAAGTCTGAGAATTGTTCAACTAAATCAGGAATACTTTCTGCTTCGTTAAAACATGGGGCTATAATTGTAAAATTCATTACTAATCCAACAGATTAAATTTAAATCTCAATTATACATGAAATAGAATATAGAGGACAATTAATTAAGCCTTTAAAAAATACCTAACACTGTTAAACAAATTACAAGAAATGATAATATCCAAATTATTTTCTG
>Ga0209252_1002138_pt1 | contig 12122 bp, 13 predicted proteins | sample SaaInlV_135m_DNA_3_FD_184673 | JGI IMG/M metagenome (GOLD analysis project Ga0209252, IMG submission 184673) | Marine microbial communities from expanding oxygen minimum zones in the Saanich Inlet - Saanich Inlet SI074_LV_100m_DNA (SPAdes) (version 2) | ecosystem: Environmental > Aquatic >... | reverse complement strand
TTTCACCTTTAATTTTTCAATAACTTCTTGTTTGTTGTCTCTTAAAAAATTAATCTGTAACATTTTCTTTTTTATTTTACGGTACAAAAGTAAACAAAAAAACTCTTGATTTCTCAAGAGTTTTTTTAGTATTATTATTTGAGAATAGAATTACTCAGTTACAACAGATACATATGATCTGTTTTTTCTCTTTTTAGTAAATTTTACGATACCATTAGTAAGCGCAAATAAAGTGTGATCTTTCCCTATACCTACATTATTACCGGGGTTGTGTTTAGTTCCTCTTTGACGAACAATAATGTTCCCAGCAATAATTTGCTGACCACCAAATATTTTCACACCTAATCGTTTACTTTCTGACTCTCTTCCATTTTTCGTACTACCAGCTCCTTTCTTATGTGCCATTGTATTATAGTTTTAAATTAAAAAATTACTCAGCTTTTTTAGATGCAACCTTTTTAGTGGTTGTTTTCTTTTTTACTGGAGATTTCTTAGATGCAGCTTTTGGTTTTTGTTTAGTTTCTGATTTTTTTGCAGGAACTTTTTTAGCAGCTGCTTTTTCATCAATCTTTAAAATTTCAAGCTTTGTTAAATATTGTCTGTGACCATTTTTTACTTGGTATCCTTTTCTTCTTTTCTTCTTGAATACAATTACTTTATCACCTTTTAGGTGATCTAGTACTTTGGCCGTCACTTTGGCTCCTTTTATAACTGGGGCGCCAACATTTACTTTTCCACTATTATCAATTAAAAGAACTTTCTCAAAATCTACTTTTGAACCTTCTTTTACTTCTAATCTGTGTACAAATATCTGTTGATCTTGTTCAACTTTGAATTGCTGCCCTGCTATCTCAACTATTGCGTACATTATTAATTATTTTTGAATTCGGACTGCAAAATTAATAAAATATGCAAAATTAAGGATCAAAATCATCAAAAATTTTCTGAAGAAATAGATAAGAGTTATTAGTTATAAAAACAAAACTATATTTGTATAAAATTAAAGAATCCTAAAATGAAGAAAATTATATTGTCTCTACTAGTAATTATATCTGCAAACAGTTTCTCTCAACAAAGATGCGGAACTGCTGAAAGAACTCAAATGTTATCAGAGAATAACAAAGAATTTGCAATAGCAAAACAAAAAGTAAATACAGAAACTAAGAAATGGATAGAAAATAACTCTAATTATTCTTCAAAAAGCATTATTACTATTCCTGTAGTAGTACATGTAGTTTGGAAAAATTCATCACAAAATATTTCAGATGCACAAATCCTGTCTCAGATTGATATTTTAAACAAAGATTTTAGAAAACAAAATATTGATACTATAAATACTCCAAATGTATGGAAACCAATATCTGCAGATTGTAAAATTGAATTTTGTATGGCATCAATTGATCCTAATGGAAATACTACAACAGGAATAACCAGAACTCAAACTACAGTAAATTCTTTTGCAATGAATAATGACCCTGTTAAGTCTACATCAACTGGAGGAGCAAATCCTTGGCCAAGTAATGATTATTTAAACATCTGGGTATGTAAATTAGATAATTTACTTGGATATTCAACAGTTCCTTCTGGATGGAATAACCCTGGAGATGGAGTAGTTATTGGGTTTAATTATTTTGGACTAACCAATGACCCTCAATACGGAAAAGGGAGAACTACTACTCATGAGATAGGTCACTGGTTAAATTTAGAACATCTTTGGGGAGGAGGAAATGGTTGTGGAAATGATCAAGTAAGTGATACTCCTACTCAAGAATGGGAGAATTATGGGTGTCCTGCTTTTCCAGTAAATCCTAATAGCTGTAGTACATCAAACTCAAATGGAGAGATGTTTATGAATTATATGGATTACACTAATGACGCTTGTATGAGTCTATTTACAAACGGACAAAAAACACGTATGATTTCTGCAATAAGTCTATATAGACCTGAATTACTTACACAGCAGATTTGCGGAAATTCTGTGTCTGTAGAAAACACAACTATTCAAAATAAAAAATTAGTAAAAATTATAGATCTACTAGGTAGAGAAGTAAAGAAAATAAGAAATACACCCCTATTTTACATTTATGATGACGGAACTGTAGAGAAGAAGATTATTTTGAAATAGATGACCATCTAAAAGAATTAATAAATTTCAAAACTTCTTGTTTCATAATATTGTTCTGAACTTCAATTTCTGGATTTATTGAAGTTCTAAATTCTAAAAATCCGCTTACAAAATTATTAGATATATCAGTAATATAAAACATAGAGGATGTTGCAATATTAGAACCATATAACTCATAAGCACAAACATATTTATTCAATTCTGGGAGTTCTAAGAAACTAGAATCGACTACTGCTCCAAACTTTCTATGTTTATTAACTTTATTCTCGAAAAAAAACTTATTTCTCTGAAAATCAGAAGTTGAATCAACTACAAAAACAATATCTGAATTATATGATAGATATTTTATCCTATAAATATTATCATTTTTTTCTAAAACTGCAGAATTAGAATAACTAAATGTAATTATATCATCTTCAAAAATAGAAGTAACTTGTGAAGGTAATTCAATTTTTATTTTTGCTTTTGGTTTTGGGATGTAATATTCTTCTGAATTACAAGAAAAAATATACAGTACAATAGTTAATCCCACTAAAATATATATTAGACTTCTCATTTATTAATATTAACTTTTACCCTTTTTATTCTTCTATCATCTGCTGACTCGACAGTAAATGTGAAATTATCAATCTTAATTTCTTGTGAAATTTTCGGGATAACACCATTCTGTTCTAAAATAAGACCTGCAAGAGTTTCTGTATCTCCCTTTACATTATCAAAATAATCTGCTTCCCATTCTACAATTTTTAAAAAATCGATTAATGTGGTTTTTGCTTCAAATACAAAAGTATCGGTATCTAATCTTGAATATTGATGACCATCATCATCAAACTCATCATTTATCTCTCCAACTATTTCTTCTAGAACATCTTCTAAAGTTACAATTCCGGAAGTACCTCCATATTCATCTACCACAATAGCTAAATGAATCTTCTTTTCTCTAAATTCATTTAATAAATCATTAATCTTCTTTGTTTCAGGTACAAACATTGGCTCATGACGCAATGAAAACCAATCCACCTGATTTGAGGAAAGATGAGGAATTAAATCCTTTATATACAACACACCTTTTATATTATCAAAAGATTCCTCAAAAACAGGAATTCTCGAATAAGATGAAGAAATAATAAGTTGTAGAACTTCTGAATAGGAAGTGTTTCTATCTAATGCAATAACATCCGTTCTAGGTTTCATAATTTCCCTCACATCAATATTTGCAAACTCAACAATTGATCTTAATATTCTTTTCTCATCTTCATGTTCTACCCCATCAGAAGCTAGTTCAATTGCCTGAGAAATCTCTTCCATAGAAATATCTGCAGATTTTTGTTTTAATCGTTTATCAATAAAGGAAGTTGTAGAAGTTAAAACAGAAGCGATTGGAGTGAAAATCCAGTTGAAAAAGACAATGATTGGAGTCATCTTTTTGCTAAAACTTACCGCATTTTTCTTTGCATAAACTTTAGGTGTAATCTCACCAAGTAATACTAAAATGAAAGTAATAACGATAACCTGAATGATAAACTGAAAAGTACCTCCGTTTTCAAAAGAGAAAAATTTAGAAGTTAGGTAGGAAAACAGAATTATTATAGCAACATTTATAAAATTATTAGCTATTAATATAGTAGCCAATAATTTGTTTGGATTTTTCAACAAATTCCTGATTTTCTTTTCTTTCTTTTCATCAATTTTAGATAAATCCTCTAAGTTTTGGGAGTTTAATGAAAAAAAGGACACTTCAGAACCTGAAACAAGAGCAGATAAAAAAATCAGGATAAAAACAACTAATATATACAATACTAAGTCAATAGGCATCGCATTTACCTCAGATGAAATAGTATTTAATAATATGGGAAGAGGGTCTTCTTTCAAAATTTATAATTTAAAATGGCAAATCATCATTTCCATTTTCTTCAGTCTTCTCAGGAACCTCTGTAGAAGCAGAAGCGGGAGTTTCTGCATTATCTGGTTTTGATCCTAGCATAGTCATTTTATCAGCAATAATATCGGTTGCATATTTTGTATTTCCTTCTGAATCTTCCCATCTTCTATTGTGTATTTTCCCCTCAACATATATTGAGTTTCCTTTCTTTAAATATTTCTCAGCAATATCTGCAAGTCCTCTCCATAAAACTATATTATGCCATTCTGTTTGATTGACTCTTTCTCCTTGCTTGTTAGTATAACTTTCTGTAGTAGCTAAAGAAAAATTCGCAACTGCAACTCCACTATCTAAATGTCTTACCTCTGGATCTTTTCCTAAGTTTCCAACTAATATCACTTTATTTACTCCTGCCATAATTTTATTATTTTCTACAAATATACATTATTTATTTATGCAAAATTACAGATTTAATGTATTTATCAATTAAAATTGGAAGAGGATATTCTTCAATTTCAACCCAGTTTATTTTTAAAAAATTGGAGTCATTTATTGTATCACATTTAACATGATAAAAACTAGTATGTATTAACTGATGAGAGAGTTTATGTTTGATTTTCGTGGAAATTTTTTCAATTATTGGATAACCTATAAATAGATTCTTCCACTGCTTTGTGTTTACTAATTGATCCTCTGTAAATTCTCCTTCAATTAATGGAAATTGATATAAAGAATTCCATATACCTGAAGTTCTTTTTTGTAAATACGTATGATTTTCAGATGATATAATCAGATAATTAAAATACTTCTTTGTAACTTTTAGAGATTTGCTTTTTATTGGTAATAATTCCACTAACTCTGTTCCAAACGATTTGCAAGAATTACGTAGGGTACAAATACTACAATCTGTCTTTTTTGGTGTACACATTAAAGCTCCAAATTCCATTATTGCCTGATTATGAATGGCAGGATCTTCTATATTCATTAATTTTTGAGATAATTCTTTAAACATTTTCTTCCCAGATGATGAATCAATTGGAGTATCAATAGCAAAATATCTACTCAAAACTCTACTTACATTTCCATCTAAAACAGCATATGGTAAATTATAACAAAATGAAGAAATTGCAGCAGCAGTATAATCTCCTACACCCCTTAATTCTTTAATTAATTTGTATTCCGTTGGGAACTGTGAATTGAAATCATCTCTAATTATCTTTGATGTAGAATGCAGGTTTCTTGCTCTTGAATAATATCCTAAACCCTGCCAAACTTTCAAAACCTGATTCTCAGAAGCGTTTGCCAAATCAGTAATTGTAGGAAATTCTTCTATAAAATTAATATAATATGGTAAACCTTGAGAAACTTTTGTTTGCTGTAAAATAATTTCAGAGATCCATATTTTGTAAGGATTAGTCGTGTTTCTCCATGGTAAATCTCTCTTATTTTTATGATACCACTTTATTATCTCATCTGAAAAAATCATAAACAACTGAATCTGAGTTTTATATAAATTAAAAAAAGAATTTTTATAAAGTATTTTTAATAGTAAATTTAATATATTTGCGACTCCAAAAATAAAAGAAAAATTAACAAAATTTAATATTTAGTAAAAAATGACAAAAGCAGAGATAATAAGCAAAATATCTGAAAGAACAGGAGTTGAAAAAACCACAGCATCTGTAGTTGTAGAATCTTTAATGTTAGAAATTAAAGAATCAATCAAGCAAGACGAATCAGTATTTTTAAGAGGATTTGGCACATTTTTAGCTAAAGAAAGAAAAGAAAAAACTGGAAGAAACATTTTAAAGAATACAACAATAATTATTCCAGCACATCACATACCTTCATTTAAACCAGCTAAGGTCTTTAAAGAAGAAGTGAAGAATAACGTAAAATCATAAACTAGTATTTCTAGTAAAAAGAATATAATATGTCAGGGGCAAAAAAGAAAAAAGCAAAGAAGATTTCAACTCACAAACGTAAAAAACGTTTGAGAAAAAATAGACACAAGAATAAATAAACTGTAAAAAGTTTATTTAAAGTAATTTCAACTATGAAATTCGAACTTGTAATTGATTCCAAACCAACAGAAGTTGTTATTGCTCTACTTAAGGAAGGGAGATTAATAGAACTACACAGAGAAAAACACGATAATAATTATTCTGTTGGAGATATTTACCTAGGAAAGATTAAAAAAATTGTTCCTGGGCTAAACGCTGCTTTTGTAGGTGTTGGTCATGAAAAAGATGGTTTTCTTCACTACCTAGATTTAGGATCTCAGCTGAATTCATTTAAGAAATTTACAGATAAAACAAGAACAAAAAAACTAAATACTGCATCATTAAAAAATTTCAGAAAAGAAAAAGACACCCTAAAAGAAGGTAAAATTCAGGATGTTGTAAAAAGTGGTGACCATTTAATGCTTCAAGTATCAAAAGAACCAATCTCATCTAAAGGTCCAAGACTTTCTGCTGAACTTTCCTTTGCTGGAAGATATATGGTTATGATTCCTTTTTCTGATAGAGTTTCTATTTCTCAGAAAATAAAAAGTTCTGAAGAAAAATCAAGATTAAAGAAACTGATACATAGTATAAAGCCTAAAGGGTTTGGGGTTATTATCCGAACAGTAGCAGAAGGTAAAAAAGTAGCAGAGCTAGATACTGATATGAAGAACCTTTACAAAAAATGGCAGATTATATTTAAAAAACTAAAAACTGCAAATCTGAATGAGAGAATACATGGTGAGATGAATAGATCATCTGTTATTTTACGAGATTTATTAAATTCTGGATTTAGTAAAATACATGTAAATAGCCCTGAAATACATGCAGAACTAAAAGAATATCTTTCTAGAATCTCTCCTGATCAGGAAAAAATAGTCAAGTTATATAAAGGAGAAATTCCTATTTTTCAGAAAATGAATATTACACAGCAAATAAAAAGTTCATTCGGGAAGACTGCTAGCATGAAAAGCGGGGCTTACCTTGTAATTGAACATACTGAAGCACTACATGTAATTGATGTAAACAGTGGGAAAAAAGTAGATTCTAAAAAGAATCAGGAAGCAAATGCTCTTGATGTCAATAAAATTTCTGTAGAAGAAGTTGCTAGACAATTACGACTAAGAGATATGGGTGGTATTATTGTTGTTGATTTTATTGATTTACAAAATGCTAAAAACAGAAAAATCATTTATGATAGCATGATAGAAGCTATGAAAACTGATAAAGCAAAACATCATATACTGCCATTATCAAAATTTGGGTTAATGCAAATTACTAGACAAAGAGTAAGGCCTGAAATGAAAATTGACACACAAGAAAAGTGTCCTATGTGTGCCGGAAATGGGAAAATTGATTCTAGTTTGCTTCTAATTGAAACTATAGAAAATAAGATTGAAAATTTATCAACAACACAAAAAGGGGAAATAGTAATTGCTACACACCCTTTTATAGAATCTTATATTAATAAAGGGTGGTTCTTTAACTCTATATCTCATAAATGGAGCAAGAAATTTAACAGAAAGGTAATTATTAAATCTGATGAACGACTACATCTGTTACAATACAGTGTAGTTAATTAGACTTCTTCTCTTTAAAGTAATAATACAGAAGTGTAATAACTGTTAACAACACTAATACAGATCCTACAAAATATCCCCATCTTATATTATCATCTTCTAAAAAAAAAGGAATAGAGAATATTGAAATCAAAATCATTCGGATTACAACATTTATGGAACCAAATACACTATTAGCTCTGCCAATTAAATTATTTGGTACATGTGAAAACAAATAAGTTGTCCGTAATATTCTAACTCCAGCATTAGTAACTCCTAAAATAAGATTTGCAGCAAAAAATAAAAATAAATTATTACTAAAACTCATTCCAAGAAACGCAACACTTACAACAAACATTAATAAAACAACACTTAAATATTCATTATATTTACTAAAAATCCTGTAAACCAAAAATCCAGACAATATAGCTCCAATAGAATAATAAACTTCAGCTGAGGCGTAAACATCTGCAGAAGAGTTCATAAATTTTTCCACATATGATGGGAGCAACACATGTACCTCAACCAAAGTAAAAGCAAACAAAATATAACTTAAAGTTCCGAAAGCAAAAATATTTGGATTTGATCTCAAATATTTAAACCCTCCTTTTAATCTACTTAATAGTGATCCTAAATGAACCTCTCCTTTATCAATTGGCGTATATTTAATAAATAAGAACAAAGTAATACCTACAAAATAAGTGATTGCATCCATCATAAATACTTTCTGGATGCTCCAAGCTTCTATTGTAAAAGGAAAAGTAATATTAAATCCTGCAAGAGTAAAACTAGAAGTAGTAATACCTGTAAGTAACACAGCAGCAAAAGCTCCTGCAAACATAGAGGTTACCTGTCCCTGAATTTCTATATAGGAATTTAGCTTCCCATAATTCCTTTTTTCTGTTATTTCTTGACCAAACGCATATAAATTTGGATAATGAATATTGTAATTAAAAATAGTTAGTCCAAAAACCAACAACACCAAATATTCTGGGAGCAGATATTCTGGATTTGAATCATTAAGAAATCCATAATAGGAGATAAGTCCGATTACACTTCCGCAAATAAGATTGGTATATATAAAGACTTTTTTTCTAGAATATCTATCAACAATTGTGCCTGCGTACAAACCCCAGAACAAGGTAAGGAAAGTAACAAATAAATAGAAAAACGCAAAGATTTCTGGTTTGTCTATAATATCAACAAAATACCAAGGAATTGCCATCATGCTTATTCCTTGCGCAAAACCAGAAATTATGTTAGAAATAAAAAGAAGAGTTATTGCCTGTTTATTTTTCATTTTGGCAAAAATATAATTAATAAAGTAATAAACTGTATTTTTGAAAAGTGCAAAACAATAAAGTTTATACTGTAAAAGAAGCTACTGAAAGAATTCAGTCGTATTGTGCTATGCAAGATAGATGTCAGTGGGAAGTTGAGAAAAAAATGAAAGAATGGGGGATTTCTGATGAAATAATTGAGAATATTTTAACAGATTTAATATTAGATAAATTTGTAAATGAAGAAAGATTTTCCGAATCTTTTTGTAGAGGAAAGTTCAGGATAAAGAGGTGGGGAAAGGTGAAAATAAAAAATGAATTAAAAATTAAAAAAATATCTAACAATTGTATTGATAAAGGATTGTTACAAATTGAAAAGAAAGAATATGTGAAAGTTTTAAAAGACTTGTATCTAAAAAAAAGAGATTCTCTAAAAGATACAAATCAATTTATTCGGAAAGGAAAAATAGCAAAACATCTGCAGCAAAAAGGATTTGAAAGCAAGTTGATTTGGGAACTGATAAACAAGGATAAATAATTAGTTTTGTAAAATGATCTCTTCAGAACAAATATCAGATATACAAAACAGATTAGATTCTCTTTGCCAATTTCTTTCTATTAAGGAAAAAGAAGAAGAAATTGAAAAATTAGAAAAGATTACACAAGAAAGCAACTTCTGGGACCATCCTGATAAGGCACAAAAAACCTTAAAAGAAATCAGTAAAATAAAAATTTGGACTTCATCCTTTAATAGAACGAAAACAGAATTAGATGAGCTAATCATTTTAGAGGAATTCCTTTCTGAAGGAGAGTCGTCAGATGTAGAAGTAGAGAAAAAATTTCATAGTTGCATATCTTTACTAGAAGATTTGGAGTTTAAGAACATGCTTTCTGCTGAGGAAGATAATATGTCGGCAATTATGACTATAAATCCTGGAGCGGGAGGAACAGAAAGTCAGGATTGGGCAGAAATGATTATGAGGATGTATTTGATGTGGGGAGAAAAGAATGGATACAAAATAAAAGAACTCGACTTCCATAAAGCAGAACCTGCAGGGATAAAAGCAGTCTCATTAGAAATTGAAGGGGATTTTGCTTTCGGAAACCTGAAAGGAGAAAATGGTGTGCACAGATTGGTAAGAATTTCACCTTTCGATTCTAATGCAAAAAGACATACGTCATTCGCATCTGTATTTGTTTATCCACTTGCAGATGATAGTGTAGAAATTGTAATTGACCCATCTGAGATAAGTTGGGATACTTTTAGGGCAAGTGGAGCTGGAGGACAGGGAGTAAATAAAACAGAATCTGCAGTACGATTAAAGCACAGACCAACAGGAATTACAATTGAAAACTCTGAGTCTCGTTCACAATTGGAAAACAAAGCTAAAGCTATTCAACTTTTGAAATCTCAACTTCATGATTTAGAATTAAGAAAGAATCAAGATGAAAAAGATAAATTAGAAGGAAAAAAGAAGAAAATTGAATGGGGGTCACAAATACGAAACTATGTTCTTCACCCTTATAAAATGGTGAAAGATTTGAGAACAAATCATGAATCTACAAATCCCGATGCGGTATTAGATGGTGATTTAAATCCTTTTATTAAAAGTTATTTAATGGAATTCGGTCAAAAATAAGATTATGAAAATATATCACAATCCAAGATGCAGTAAAAGCAGACAAACACTTAGTTTAATACAAGAAAAAGGAAAGAAAATTGAAATTATTGAATATCTGAAAAACCCTCCAAAATTTGAGGATTTGGAGTTAATTTTAGTTAAACTATCTATTTCTCCTATTGATTTAGTGAGAAGAAAAGAAGAAATTTGGAAAGAAAATTTTAAAGGAAAAGAGTTAAAAGATGATGAAATTATTCAGGCAATGGTTGATCATCCTAAAATAATTGAAAGACCAATAGTAATAAATGGAACGAAAGCTAGAATAGGTAGGCCTCCTGAAAATGTGTTAGAGATAATAGACTAATTAGGAATCTGATCGTTTTCTAATTTTCCTTCTTTAATCCAAACAAAGATGAAATAAGGAATCACAGAAGCTAAAAATATAATAGCCCAAAAAGCCATTAAAAAAACAAATACAAATATAAGGAAGCCTAGAAATTTCATAATTAGTAATTTTGCAGTGCAAATAAACAACAACTATTAAAACTATCAAAACATTTTTATTATGAATTATCGAATAGAAAAAGATACAATGGGTGATGTTCAAGTGCCATCAGAAAAATACTGGGGAGCTCAAACTCAAAGAAGTATAAATAACTTTAAAATTGGAAGTGAGTCCTCTATGCCACTCGAAATTATTTATGGTTTTGCTTATTTAAAAAAGGCAGCTGCTCATACTAATTGTAAATTAGGTGTTTTATCTGAAGAAAAAAGAGATTTAATCTCAAAAGTATGTGATGAAATTTTAGAAGGGAAACATGATAATCAGTTCCCACTTGTAATTTGGCAAACAGGAAGTGGTACTCAAAGTAATATGAATACCAATGAGGTTATTGCAAATAGAGCTCATGTTATTAATGGAGGAAGTTTGGATGATAATGATAAAACAATACACCCAAATGATGATGTAAATAAATCACAGAGCTCTAACGATACTTTTCCTACTGGCATGCATATTGCTTCTTACAAAATGTTAGTAGAAACAACAATCCCTGGAGTGGATCAATTAAGAAATACTCTACAAAAGAAATCTGCAGAGTTCATGAATGTTGTAAAGATTGGTAGAACTCATCTAATGGATGCTACCCCACTTACACTTGGTCAAGAATTCTCTGGATATGTTTCTCAATTAGACCATGGTCTAAAAGCACTTAACAATACACTTTCTCACCTATCGGAACTGGCATTGGGAGGAACAGCAGTAGGAACAGGAATCAACACTCCAGATGGATATTCTGAATTAGTAGCAAAGTATATTGCTGATTTTACAGGACTTCCTTTTATTACTGCAGAAAATAAATTTGAAGCACTAGCGGCTCACGATGCAATTGTAGAAACACACGGAGCATTAAAACAATTAGCAGTTTCTTTAAATAAAATAGCAAACGACATACGGTTACTTGCTTCAGGACCAAGAAGTGGAATCGGAGAGATTATTATCCCTTCAAACGAACCTGGTTCTTCTATTATGCCAGGAAAAGTAAACCCTACTCAAGCAGAAGCTCTTACAATGGTTTGTGCACAAGTTATTGGTAATGATGTGTCAATATCTGTCGGTGGAATGCAAGGACATTACGAGCTAAATGTTTTT
>Ga0209252_1002110_pt1 | contig 12225 bp, 10 predicted proteins | sample SaaInlV_135m_DNA_3_FD_184673 | JGI IMG/M metagenome (GOLD analysis project Ga0209252, IMG submission 184673) | Marine microbial communities from expanding oxygen minimum zones in the Saanich Inlet - Saanich Inlet SI074_LV_100m_DNA (SPAdes) (version 2) | ecosystem: Environmental > Aquatic >... | reverse complement strand
AGAACAATTTTCCGATTGGCGTGTCATGCAAATCACTGAAACGAAATCCGAAGGCCTGAGCCGAGAGTTTACGATTAACTTGCCGGCCAATGAGATTGAAGAAAAAGTCACCCACCGGCTGATGGAAATTCAGCGCACCGCACAGATTCCCGGGTTCCGTCCGGGCAAAGTCCCGGTGCCGGTGCTGCGCAAACGGTATGGCCCTTCCGTGATGGGCGAAATTCTGGAAAAGGCCGTCGGGGATTCGTCTCAGCAAGCCTTGGCTGAGCGCGGACTCCGGCCAGCAATGCAGCCGGAAATTGAGATCACATCGTTCGAAGATGGCTCCGATTTGGAATACACCATGGCGGTCGAGACGCTGCCGGAAATTGAAGTTGTTGATTTTGCCAAAATTAAGCTTGAACGGCTGGTTCCCGAGGCTGATCCGAAAGATATCGATGAAGCCCTGGAGAATATCGCAAAAGCCCATCAATCTTCCGAGCCAATCACCGGAAAACGCAAAAGCAAGGAAGGCGACGTGCTTGTGATTGATTTCGTCGGCTCGGTTGACGGCGAAGAATTCCCGGGCGGCAAGGCCGATGATTATCAACTGGAATTGGGCTCCGGCAGCTTCATTCCCGGCTTTGAAGACCAATTGGCCGGCACCAACATCGACGACGACGTTGAAGTCAAAGTGACGTTCCCAGAAAGCTATGGGGCAACGGAACTGGCCGGCAAAGAAGCCCTGTTCAAGGTTAAAGTTAAAGAAATCCGCGAAACAACACCGGCCCCTATTGATGATGAATTGGCCAAAAAAGCCGGCGTTGAGAACCTTCAAAAGCTGAGAGAAGGTATTTCCGAGGAACAGGGCCGCGAATACAATTCCGTCGCCCGAATGCGGGCCAAACGTCTGCTTCTTGATCAATTATTCGAAGCCCATGAATTCGAAATCCCGCCACGCATGGTGGAGCGCGAATTCGACACCATTTGGGCTCAATACGAAGAACAAAAAAAGGCCAAGGCCGAAGACGGCAGCGACGACGAATCCGATGCCGGCGAAGAGTTACCTGAGGAAGAACAAAAGGTTGAGTTTCAGGAAATTGCAGAACGCCGCGTGCGTTTAGGGCTGTTGCTGGCGGAAGTCGGGCGACAAAACGAAATTCAGATCGGCCAGGAAGAAATCAACCGGGCGATCATGGAAGAGGCCCGGCGCTATCCCGGCCAGGAACAGCAGGTTCTCGAGTTTTATAAAGAGAATCCCGATGCCCTTGAAGGTGTAACCGCGCCGCTGTACGAGGAAAAAGTCGTCGATTTCATTCTGGAACTCGCCAATGTCACAGACAAGAAAGTCAGCGTGAAAGACTTCATGGCGGCGCTTGAGAAAGATTCGGAAGAAGACAGCGCTGACAAGCCGGCAAAGAAAAAGAAGAAGGCCGCCGCGTCCAAGTCGAAAGCGAAATCCGACAGCACGGCGAAACCCAAGGCCGCACCGAAGAAAAAGAAAAAGGCCGACGACGCCGAGAGCTGATTTTTAAGTCAACACGTGCAGGAATATTAAAGGCAACCCCGCAATGAGTGACCCGAACGACGTTTATATGAATACTCTCGTCCCCATGGTCGTTGAGACCACAAATCGGGGCGAACGTGCTTACGATATCTATTCGCGCCTTTTGAAAGAACGCATTATCTTTCTTGTCGGCGGCGTCAATGACTCAGTTTCAAGCTTGGTTTGCGCGCAATTGCTATTCCTCGAGTCGGAGAACCCCACGAAAGATATCTCGTTCTATATCAATTCACCGGGCGGCATCGTCTCATCGGGATTAGCCATATACGACACCATGCGCTACATCCGGCCCGACGTTTCAACGGTATGCATCGGCCAGGCGGCATCCATGGGGTCCTTACTGCTTTGTGCCGGAGCCAAGAATAAACGTTACGCACTGCCGAATTCACGCGTCATGGTTCATCAACCTTCGGGCGGTGCCCAGGGCCAGGCCACGGATATTGAGATTCAAGCCCGTGAAATCTTGAAACTGCGTGAACGGCTCAATGAAATTTATGTCGAACATACGGGGCAGACGTTGAAAGTCATTGAAGAGGCGCTTGAGCGCGATACGTTCATGAATCCTCAAGAAGCGCTTGAGTTTGGACTTATTGACGAAGTGGTCAGCGAGCGACCGCAGGATGACGACGACGACGCTAAATCCGGCGATTCCAAGGACGATTGAGCCACATTTAAGGAATCTGCAATAATTTTGCGCTACCTTTGCTTTTCGTTGAATTGACCTGGCTGGGATTAAGACCATGGAACGCCGTCAGTTCTCGCTGTGTGCTTGTGTCGAGAGGCAGGGGGTGGTACCGCGATGGTAAGGGATTGTTTATCCCCGTTTGGTGCGGCTAACATGAAGCCTATTGGGGCCAGGAGCCTCACGGAGCACGTATGAGTAAAACCGCCGGAAGTGACTCGAAGAACACGCTTTACTGTTCGTTCTGCGGCAAGAGTCAGCACGAAGTCCGCAAACTGATTGCCGGACCTACCGTATTCATTTGTGACGAATGCGTCGAGTTGTGCATGGACATCATCCGCGAAGAGCACAAAACCAGCCTCGTCAAATCCGGCGATGGCGTGCCGACCCCGAATGATATTTGTTCAGTCCTCAATGATTATGTCATTGGCCAAGATCACGCCAAGCGGGTGTTGTCCGTGGCCGTTCATAATCACTACAAACGATTAGGGCACGGCTCGACCAAGAATGCCGATGTCGAATTGGCCAAATCCAATATTCTGCTGATTGGCCCCACTGGTTGCGGTAAGACGTTGCTGGCGCAAACCTTGGCCAGAATTCTCGATGTGCCGTTCACAATGGCTGACGCCACAACCTTGACCGAAGCGGGCTACGTCGGTGAAGACGTCGAAAATATCATTCTTAAATTGCTGCAATCCGCCGACTACAATGTCGAGCGCGCCCAGCGCGGTATTGTTTATATTGACGAAGTCGACAAGATTTCACGTAAATCCGACAATCCATCGATCACGCGTGACGTGTCGGGCGAAGGTGTCCAGCAAGCACTTTTGAAGATCATGGAAGGTACGGTTGCCAGCGTGCCGCCACAAGGTGGGCGCAAGCACCCGCAACAAGAATTCCTGCAGGTCGACACGACAAACATCTTGTTCATCTGCGGCGGTGCGTTTGCCGGCCTGGATAAGATCATTTCGCAACGCGGCAAAGGTACGTCCATCGGCTTCGGTGCTGATGTAAGTTCGTCCGATGAACGCAATACCGGTGAGATATTGCGGGAGGTCGAGCCCGAGGATCTTTTGAAATTTGGCCTGATTCCCGAATTCGTCGGTCGTTTGCCGGTTGTCGCGACATTAGAGGATTTGGAGCAAGACGCACTGGTCGAAATTCTGACGAAACCAAAGAATGCTTTGGTGAAACAATATCAGCGCCTGTTCGAGATGGAAGATGTCAGTCTGACGTTCTCAGATGGTGCAATGGAGGCAATTGCCGCCAAGGCTGTCGAAAGAAAGACCGGTGCGCGCGGATTGCGCTCGATCATGGAGAACATCCTACTCGATACAATGTTCGACTTACCCGAACTTGAGGGCGTCGAAGAGGTCGTTATCAACCGTGAAGTTGCGGATGATAACGCCAAACCATTATTCATCTACTCGGACCGCAAGGAAGACGTGGAAACTTCCGCGTAAAGCTGATTTATCCTCGGGGGGGGCTTGATCTGAGACAGCAACGAGACAATCTCTTCCCTGGGTACGAAATGCATCATGGAATACTTATTTCGAAAACCGAATTCATTCCGAAGAGACAATAAGGCAGGCTCAACGTGACTCAGACCACACAACAATTCCCCGTCCTTCCGCTTCGCGACATCGTCGTTTTCCCGCATATGATCGTGCCACTGTTCGTTGGCCGCGATAAATCAGTGCGGGCTCTTGAGGACGTCATGCAGGACGACAAGCAAATCCTGCTGGTTGCGCAAAAAAATGCCGCCCAAGACGATCCCGCCGAAGACGACATCTATGATGTCGGTACCGTCTCCACCGTTCTGCAACTACTGAAATTGCCCGATGGTACCGTTAAAGTCCTGGTCGAGGGCATTCACCGCGCGAAGGTTGATCGATATATCGATAATCCCGAGTTTTTTGAGGTTGAGGCCACCGTTTTCGACGATCCGGAAACCGACGACGAAGACATCGAAGCGTTGTCACGGTCCGTGGTCACGCAATTCGAACAATACATCAAGCTAAACAAAAAAATTCCCCCAGAAGTCCTGGTCTCGATCAATCAAATTGAGAACGTCGATAAACTTGCCGATACCGTAGCCTCACACTTGGCGCTGAAGATTTCCGAAAAACAGGAACTTCTTGAAATTGCCTCGGTCACAGAAAGGCTGGAACGTGTGTACGCCTACATGGAAGCCGAAATCGGCGTCTTGCAGGTTGAAAAGAAAATTCGCAACCGCGTCAAACGTCAGATGGAAAAGACCCAGCGCGAGTACTATTTGAATGAGCAATTAAAAGCCATTCAGAAAGAACTTGGCGAGACGGATGATGGCCGCGATGAAACTTCTGAAATCGAAGAATCAATCAAGAAAACCAAGCTCAGCAAGGAAGCACGAGAAAAATCCTTGGCGGAATTGAAAAAGCTCAAATCCATGAGTCCCATGTCGGCGGAAGCCACGGTTGTCCGCAACTATCTGGATTGGATGCTGTCTATTCCGTGGAAAAAGCGTACGCGGGTCAAAAAAGACCTCCGCGCCGCGCAAAGCATCCTTGATGATGATCATTATGGTCTCGAAAAGGTCAAAGAACGTATTGTCGAGTACTTGGCCGTACAGCACCGGACCAACAAGATCACGGGGCCCATATTATGCCTCGTCGGGCCTCCGGGCGTCGGCAAAACGTCTCTGGGCAAATCGGTGGGCAAGGCAACAGGCCGAAATTTTGTTCGCATGTCGCTAGGTGGTGTTCGTGATGAATCTGAAATTCGTGGCCATCGCCGCACCTACATCGGTTCGATGCCTGGTAAAATTATCCAGGGCATGAAAAAAGCTAAGTCCTCAAACCCGTTGTTCTTGCTCGATGAGGTCGACAAGATGGGACACGATTGGAGGGGTGACCCGGCGTCGGCACTCCTTGAAGTCCTCGACCCTGAACAGAATAACGCTTTCAGCGATCATTATCTTGAGGTCGATTACGACCTATCCGACGTCATGTTCCTGACCACGGCGAATACGATGAACATGCCAGCCCCGCTGCTTGACCGCATGGAAGTCATTCGATTGTCGGGTTATACGGAAGACGAAAAAGTTCAGATCGCCATCAAACATCTCATTCCAAAGCAGGTCAAAAAGCACGGCTTGAAGGATGAGGAATGGTCCATTTCCGAAGCGGGGATTCGCGAACTAATCCGCCATTACACAAAAGAATCCGGCGTTCGTAATCTTGAGCGCGAAATTGCTAATTTAGCGCGCAAAGCAATCAAGGATATCTTGATGGAGGAAACCGACACCATCAAAGTGACGCGGCGCAATATCGAAAAGTATCTCGGCGTTAAACGGTTCCGCCATGGTGAGATAGAACACGATGATTTAGTCGGCGTGACAACCGGCCTAGCATGGACGGAAGTCGGAGGAGAACTGCTCAACATCGAAGCCGTGATGGTACCGGGCAAAGGCAAAATGACCATTACCGGAAAGCTTGGTGATGTGATGACCGAATCAATCCAAGCGGCCAAATCTTACGTCCAATCCCGGGCGATTGATTTCGGCATCAAACCGACAATGTTTAGCAAGAAAGACATCCACGTCCACGTTCCGGAAGGGGCGACGCCCAAGGACGGACCGTCCGCCGGCGTTGGCATGGTGACGTCAATTGTTTCCGTGTTGACGGGCATCCCCGTCAACAAGGAAGTTGCGATGACGGGCGAGGTCACGTTGCGTGGCCGTGTACTGCCCATCGGTGGCTTGAAGGAAAAATTGCTGGCTGCGCACAGGGGTGGAATCAAGACAGTTCTCATCCCCAAAGAGAACGAAAAAGATTTGGCCGAAATTCCGGATAACATCAAACGCGGCTTGAAAATTGTGCCTGCAACCGTCGTTGATGAAGTCTTGGAGCACGCCTTAACAGCGACTTTGACCCCCATTGAATGGGATGAAGAAGAAGAGATGAACGCCGAAGCCTTGGCTTCAAAAGCCGGTGACGACGACGAGGTTGGTGGCGTCGTTAAACACTAAAGTAAACGCAGTACACAAAAATTCGAAATTTTGTCGTTCAATTAAACCGGCGAATCGGTAGGCCCGATTCGCCGGTTTTCTGCGGTTTTCACGGATTCACCTCGCTCTTCAAGCGCTATATTTTAGTTTAAAGATGGCCGCCTTGAAGCCATTTATCCCTTTATTGCCCGATACTTAGCTCACTTGCCGCTGAAACCCGCAGAATTCCGCGTGTTCATCGATTGACGCCGGAAAAATGGGCTCTATAGACTTTCACTTGAATCAGGCACATTCGAGTAGCGGTAATGCCCGGTATTCGTAACCTTTGTGAAACCGATCAGGAATACGGAGAGGGGTTTTCCATTGAATAAAAACGATCTCGTTGCTGCCGTTGCAGGTAGCTCAGGTTTGTCGAAAGCCGATGCGGCGAAAGCCGTCGACGGTGTAATCGATTCCATCACTAACTCTTTGAAGGGCGGCACGGAAGTCCGTCTCGTGGGCTTCGGCACATTCAGCGTTACGCGCCGGGCCGCAACCACGGGCCGCAATCCGCGTACTGGCGAATCCATTCAAATCGCCGCGTCCAACCAGCCGAAATTTAAGGCAGGTAAAGCACTCAAGGGTGCCGTTAACTAAAAATCACCCTTGAAGTTATATTGAACCGGCCGTCAAAATTTGACGGCCGGTTTCGATTCCAACTTGCCCAATGGCGCGGCTTGTCAGAAAGACATTCCGACCTATGATGCCGAAACGATATATGTGACGAAGTGGGGCGGTTAGCTCAGTTGGGAGAGCACCTCGTTTACACCGAGGGGGTCGGCGGTTCGAGCCCGTCACTGCCCACCATCGTCATCAATCCTCCACGGCCCCTTTGATTGCTTGACACCCTATCGGGCCTAGACTACATGAACGGCTCCTGGCGCCATAAGCCGGGTCCCACGACGGGGGTGTAGCTCAGTTGGTTAGAGCGCTGGCCTGTCACGCCAGAGGCCGCGGGTTCGAGTCCCGTCACTCCCGCCATTTTCTTTCAATGGCTCAGAACCGTCCACTTCGGACGGTTTTGTTTTTTCTAAATATTTTATGGTTATCATGACCAATCCGCATGGGCTTTGTTGTTGCCTAAGGGGACCATGTAGGGCAGGTTACAGATAGGCTTTTGGCAATGTTGATCGCCTTTTTTTTGGTGTTGGAAAGGGGACGGAAGTTGCAAGCACTTCTGGCCAATTACCTGCCGATCTTGATCTTCCTGGGAATTGCCACGGCAATCGCCGGTATAGCCGTTACGGCTTCCGTCATCATCGTGCCGCAAAAACCCGATGTGGAGAAAACATCGGCCTATGAATGTGGCTTTGAGGCCTTCACCGATGCGCGGCACAAATTCGATGTGCGGTTCTATCTGGTCGCAATCCTATTCATCATTTTCGACCTGGAAGTCGCATTCCTGTTTCCTTGGGCTATTAGCCTTGGGCAAATCGGCGCCTTCGGATATTGGTCAATGATGGTTTTCTTGGGCATTTTGACCATTGGCTTCATCTATGAATGGAGAAAAGGGGCGCTCGAATGGGAGTGACATTTCCGCAATCCGATAATGATGCCCCGTTGCCGCCCGGCGCCGACCAGGACATGATTCTGCGTCAGGTAACCGGCGAGCTGCACGAAAAAGGGTTTTTAATTTCCAATGTTGATAAGCTGGTCAACTGGGCACGCACCGGCTCGCTTTGGCCAATGACTTTCGGGCTGGCGTGTTGCGCGGTCGAAATGATCCATGCCTATATGCCGCGCTATGACCTGGACCGGTTCGGCGTTGTGCCGCGTCCAAGCCCGCGGCAGTCAGATGTCATCATCGTTGCCGGCACGTTGACTAATAAAATGGCACCAGCATTTCGCAAGGTTTACGACCAGATGGCCGAACCACGCTATGTGATTTCAATGGGTTCATGCGCCAATGGTGGGGGCTATTATCACTATTCCTATTCTGTCGTGCGGGGCTGCGATCGTGTCGTACCCGTTGATATTTACGTCCCCGGTTGCCCCCCGACGGCTGAAGCGTTGGTTTACGGAATTTTGCAATTGCAAAAGAAAATTAAGCGAACAGGAACGCTTTGGCGTTAGGCTAATGTACCCCGGTAACAATCAATACATACCAAGCAGCAAACGATGAATATAGCCTTGCAGGAACTTAACGATTATATCGCCAACTCTCTCGGCGAAATGCTGATTGAAGCGGAAATCCGCCTCGATGAATTGATAATTACAGTCAATCGCGAGTCGATCGTTGATACCCTAAAGTTCCTACGAGACGACGCGAATTGTCAGTTCAAGCAATTGATGGATGTCTGTGGCGCCGATTATCCCGAGCAGGAAGATCGTTTCTGTCTGATCTACAATTTGCTCAGCATGACCCATAACTTTCGGGTCAGAGTGAAGATATGGACGGACGAAAGTACGCCGGTGGCCTCAGTCACCTCTGTTTTCAGCGCCGCCGGATGGTGGGAACGCGAAACCTGGGACATGTACGGTATCTATTTCTCGGACCATCCCGATCTTCGACGAATTCTGACGGACTATGGCTTCGAAGGGCATCCGCTACGAAAAGATTTTCCCCTGACCGGTTATGTTGAACTCCGCTACGACGATGAACAAAAGCGAGTCGTGTACGAGCCGGTGAAACTGACTCAGGAATTCCGCTCCTTTGAATTCCTTAGCCCTTGGGAAGGCGTGCAGCCATTGCTGCCCGGTGATGAAAAAGCCGAAGGCCAGGACGCGGACGCGCCCAAGGAAGGTGCCTAATGGCCGAAACCGAAATCAAAAATTATAATTTGAACTTCGGGCCACAACACCCGGCGGCCCATGGCGTGTTGCGCATGGTGCTGGAAATGGACGGCGAAGTGATTGATCGCGCCGATCCGCACATTGGCCTGCTTCATCGCGGCACCGAAAAACTCATCGAGCACAAAACCTACGTCCAGGCCGTTCCGTATTTTGATCGCCTAGATTATGTGGCGCCGCAAAATCAGGAACACGCTTTCGTTCTGGCGGTTGAAAAACTGTTGGGGCTGGAGGTCCCGAAGCGCGCTCAATATTTGCGCGTTTTGTTTTCCGAAATCGGCCGCGAGCTGAACCATCTTCTCAACGTCACGTCCTACGCCATGGATGTCGGCGCGATGACGCCGATGCTTTGGGGATTTGAAGAGCGTGAGCGATTGATGGAGTTTTGCGAACGGGTTTCCGGCGCGCGCCTACATATGGCCTATTACCGGCCCGGTGGCGTGGCGTACGACATGCCCGAAGGTCTTGCGGAAGATATTAATGATTGGGCGGTTCATTTTGTTTCGGTCATTGATGATCTCGAGACGCTATTGACTGAAAATCGAATTTTCAAGCAACGCACCGTCGATATTGGGGTGATCACTGCTGAACAGTGTTTTGACTGGGGATTCACAGGCCCGAACCTGCGGGCCTCCGGTGTACCATGGGACCTGCGTAAATCTCAGCCCTACGACGCCTATGCCGAGATGGATTTCGATTTACCGATTGGCAAGAATGGCGACTGCTATGACCGCTATTTGGTCCGGATGCATGAAATGCGTCAGAGCCTGCGGATCATTCATCAATGCCTGGAAAATATGCCCGACGGCCCATGTAAATCGGAAGATCATAAGGTCACGCCACCGGCCCGCGAAGCAATGAAAGATTCAATGGAAGCGCTGATACATCACTTTAAGTTGTTTACGGAAGGCTTCCGCGTTCCGGCCGGTGAAACCTATACCGCTGTCGAGGCCCCCAAAGGCGAATTTGGCGTCTATTTGGTTTCTGATGGCACCAATAAGCCTTATCGTTGCAAGATTAGGGCGCCGGGTTTCGCGCATCTGCAAGCCATGGATTTCCTTTCGAAGGGGCACATGCTGGCCGACGTGGTCGCTAACATCGGGTCCGTCGACGTCGTTTTTGGTGAGATTGATCGGTAGAATTGTGACAGACGACACGCAAAATTCAGAAAGCTTCGCATTCGACGCCGAACACATGGCGCAGGCTGAGAAGATAATCGCCAAATATCCTGAAGGCTGGCAGGCGAGCGCCGTCTTGCCGTTGTTGGATTTGGCCCAGCGCCAAAACGCCAACTTCCTATCTCAAGCCGCGATGGATTACGTCGCGGAAATGCTGAAGATGCCGCCGATCCGGGTCTACGAAGTCGCGACGTTCTACACCATGTACAATTTCAAGCCGATGGGGAAACATCATGTGCAGGTCTGCACAAATCTTCCCTGCTGGTTGCGGGGATCCGACGATATTGTCAAAACTTGCAAAGAACTCATTGGTGTCGGCATGGGCCAGACCTCCGAAGACGGCATGTTTACACTCACGGAAGCCGAATGCCTGGGCGCCTGCGTGAACGCGCCCATGGTCCAGATCGGCGATGACTATTTCGAGGATTTGGATGCAGAATCGACCCTGGCCGTGCTGTCCGAACTGAAGGCTGGAAACACGCCGAAAAGCGGCTCTCAAATTGGCCGCCATACCTGCGAGCCCGTTTCCGGCCTGACCAGTTTGTACAATCAGACGGATCTACGTAAAGCCAAGGTGGGAGGCGAGTAATGCTCGACGATAAAGACCGCATCTTCACCAATATCTACGGCATCGATGATCCGTTCTTAGCCGGCGCCCGTGCACGTGGCGATTGGGACGAGACCAAAAAAATCCTTGATATGGGCCGCGAAGCGATCATTGAGGGAATCAAAGAATCAGGACTTCGTGGTCGTGGTGGTGCTGGATTTTCGACAGGTATGAAATGGTCGTTCATGCCGAAAGAAATTGGTGAGCGGCCTCATTATCTGGTGATTAATGCCGACGAAGGCGAACCGGGTACCTGTAAAGACCGGGAAATCATGCGCCATGATCCGCATAAGTTAATCGAAGGCGCGTTGATTGGTTCTTTCGCCATCGGCGCCCATGTCACGTATTGCTACATTCGGGGTGAATTCTACCGTGAGGCGGAGAATTTACAGCGCGCCGTGGATGAAGCCTATGAAGCCGGCTTGATCGGCGACAATGCCTGTGGCTCTGGATACAAGTTCGATTTCTATGTTCATCGCGGCGCCGGCGCCTATATTTGCGGCGAAGAATCGGCCTTAATCGAAAGCTTAGAAGGCAAGAAAGGCCAGCCACGCTTGAAGCCGCCATTCCCGGCGAACGTTGGTGTTTATGGGTGCCCGACCACGGTCAACAATGTCGAATCAATTGCAGTTGCGCCGGCAATTTTAAGGCGCGGCGCTGAATGGTTTGCCGGTCTTGGCAAACCCAATAATACCGGCACGAAATTGTTTAACATTTCCGGCCATGTGAATACCGCGTGCACTGTCGAAGAAGAAATGGGAATCCCATTGAAGGAACTCATTGAAAAGCATGCCGGCGGCGTGCAGGGCAGCTGGGATAATTTACTGGCAGTCATTCCTGGTGGCGCCTCAGTACCGGTTCTGACAAAAGAACAATGCGAAACCGTGACCATGGATTTTGACTCACTTCGCGAATTGCGCTCGGGGCTGGGAACAGCGGCCGTCATAGTCATGGACAAATCGACCGACATTGTCCGGGCCATCACCCGCCTGTCGGCGTTCTACAAGCACGAAAGCTGTGGCCAATGCACACCGTGCCGAGAAGGCACCGGATGGATGTGGCGCATGATGGAACGGATTTGTTCCGGCGACGCGGAAATTGAAGAAATTGATCTTCTTGAGGAAGTCACGCGGCAGGTCGAAGGGCATACCATTTGTGCGCTCGGTGATGCCGCAGCATGGCCGATACAGGGTTTGATCCGTAGCTTCCGGCCGGAAATGGAGCGCCATATTACGGCAGGGCGCGCCGGTGCCAACGAGGCCGCGTGAGGGATTTGATATGGTCAAGCTAACCATTGATGGCATTGAACACGAGGTCGAAGCGGGCATGACAATCATGCAGGCTTGCGAACACGTGGGCATCGAAATTCCACGCTTTTGCTATCACGAACGGCTGACT
>Ga0209252_1002095_pt1 | contig 12293 bp, 11 predicted proteins | sample SaaInlV_135m_DNA_3_FD_184673 | JGI IMG/M metagenome (GOLD analysis project Ga0209252, IMG submission 184673) | Marine microbial communities from expanding oxygen minimum zones in the Saanich Inlet - Saanich Inlet SI074_LV_100m_DNA (SPAdes) (version 2) | ecosystem: Environmental > Aquatic >... | reverse complement strand
CAAATAATAATACATTAACTTATCAACAATTATCAGAGCAATCATCAAAATTTCAAAATTCACTAACTGATTTTTCAAAGAATTCTGTTGTTTCTTTAATGTTTGAAAATTCTACAAATTTTGTTGTATCTTATATTGGAATATTAAAAGCTGGTTTAACAGCTCATATCATATCTCCAAATATATCTAGACAAAATTTATTATTTCAAATTAAGAATTCAAATTCTCAATTACTTGTAACTCAAAATCTTGATTTTACTAGTTTAGAAAATACAGATTCTTTCATTAAAGTCAAACAATTTGATGACATGATTTCTAAAGGTGATTATACTAATCATGAAATATTATCTACTAATTTTGCACATTTACTTTATACTTCTGGGACAACTTCTGAACCTAAAGGAGTTGGTATAACTCATTCAAATATCATATTTACTCTTAAGAATATTATTTCAGTTTTAGGATATAGTTCAAATGATATTTCATTATCTCCGTTACCTCTTTCTCATTCTTTTGGATTAGGATGTTTAAACACTAATTTGTATACTGGTGGACAACTAATTTTACTAAATAATGCATCTAATCTTGATGAAATATTAGAAACAATTCAAAAATTTTCTGTATCTACTTTAGCAGCTGTACCTGCAACTTTAATAAAATTATTAAAATTTCATAAAAATAAAATTCAAAATGAATTAAAAGATTTGAGATTATTAATTACAAATAGTACTTCTGTTCCTCCAGAAATTGTATCAGAATACAAAACAATTCTTAAAAATGGAAATCTTGCAACATATTATGGATTAACTGAAGCATCACGCTCGACTTTTATGATTTTTGAAAATCATTTAGATAATGATACCTCTGTCGGAAAACCTGCTCCTAATGTAGAGATAAAAATTAAAAATAAATATAATGATATTGGTGAAATCTGGATTAAAGGATCAAATGTAATTAAACAGTATTGGAATAATTTATCAGGTAATCAAAATTTTATAGATGATTGGATAAAAACAGGTGATTTAGGATATTTTGATAAACAAGGATTTCTTTACCTTTCTGGAAGATTAGATAATGTAGTAAACATTGGAGGTGAGAAGGTGTTTCCTGAATATGTTGAAAAAATAATTAAACAAAATAGTGGCATTGAAGAAGTTGTGATTATTGGTCAAAAACATAATGTATTGGGTCACACTCTCAAAGCTTTTGTTAAATTAAATCCTCAATCTACATTAAAAAAATCTGACATACTTTCTTTTTGTATCAAAAATCTTGAAAAATATATGGTTCCATTAAAAATTGAATTAGTTAATGACTTTCCTGTAACTGAATATGGAAAAATTAAGCGATTTTTACTTTATTCTGAGGAGTTAAAAAATGACTAATGATGATTATTTTAAAATCAATGAAAATGAATTAATGGAATATTTCCATTATTCTGGTTTTTCTGGAAAATTAAAACTACGTTTTAAGTTTGTAAAAACTTGGATTCTACATTCTATGGCTTATTCTTCTCCTCTTGCTAATTGGATAATTTCATTTCAACGAATGAGAGGAGTAAAAATTGGCAAAAATTGTCATTTTTCTCCATATGTCCAAATTGATCTATTATATCCAGATCAAATAACTATTGAGGATAATGTATCTATTGGAACAAATTGTATAATTTTTGCACATGCAAATATGCCTACAAATATGAAATTGAAAAATAATGCTTATCCTAGAAAAATAAATCCTGTTCATATAAAATCTGGTGCGATAATTGGACCTGGAACTATAATTACTGCTGGTGTTACTATCGGAAAAAATGCTTTAACTGCTGTTGGAAGTGTTGTTACACAAGATGTTCCTGATTCTTGTGTAGCAGCTGGAAATCCGGCTAGAGTAATAAAAAAAATTGATGAATAATTTCTTTAGATTATGAAAAAGACTAATAATGAAAATTTGTGTAAAATAATATGAATTTACTTGGAATAGATTTTGAAGAATGGTTTCATCCTCAATTAATTCAAGAGGTATTAAAACATGAAACAAAATCTTTTGAAATTGTAAAAGGAATTGATAAAATTATAGAATTTCTTGGAAAACATGAAACATATGCCACTTTTTTTATGGTAGGAGAAATTCTTGAAAATTTTCCAGATATTTTAGATAAAATTTTGGATAATGGACACGAAATTGGATTTCACACTATGTATCATTCTAGATTAGATTCTGAAAATTTTCAAGAAAAATTTTCTAAAGAATTAGATGACTTTGCTAAACTTACTAATAATAAAAGTAAAGGATTTCGCGCTCCTACATTTTCTTTAAATGAAAAATCCTCATGGGTAATTGATACACTTGAAAAATATGATTATGTTTATGATAGTAGTATTGTACCCGCAAAAACTAATCTATATGGAACTCCAAATGCACCAAAAAAACCTTATAAGATAACTAGTAATTCTTTAGATTCTGATAACCCCCATGGAAAAATTATTGAATTCCCATTGATGATAACAAAATTTCTGGGAAAAACAATTCCTGTTGGAGGTGGATTTTATTTACGAACATTGCCATTTGGTACAACAAAAAAAGCACTAAGATCATATTCTCAAGAAAATATACCCGGAGTTTTTTATATTCATTCTTGGGAATTAACGCCTGAATATATGCCAAAAATAAAACTTTCAACAAAAAATAATTTTATTACATATCATAATTTGAATAAAGTACTTGAGAGAATGGATATTTTGCTTTCAAATTTTGAATTTACCTCATTTGAAAGATTCATTCAAAATAATTCTTAAATTTAATAGTAATATCTAAAACCTCATAAAATACGTGAAATTATGAAAATTGCATTAGTTTGTCCAGCATCATTTCCTGCAACTCAATTTGGAGGCATAGTGTTTCTTGCAGTGGATATAGCTCGAGAAATATCTGAAATGGGTCATGATGTGACAATTTACACGACTGATCTTGATTTTTCAAATGGCTCAAATAAATTTAATAAAAAATTACCGAGAATTGAACAACTTGAAAAATTCAAAATTAACAGATCTCATACATGGTTTTCAGTAAAATTATTTTTTTTCAATCCATCCATTTACAAGCAATTATCAACTGACAAACCTGACATAATTCACACAATTGGTTTGAGAAGTTTTCAATCCATTGCATCTTGGATGATATCTAAAAAATATAAAATTCCCCTAGTTGTTTCAGATCAAGGAGGTTTAACAACTCACCCATTTTTAAAACAATCATCGTTTGTCTTGAAATTAATTTACAAAGTTCAAAACTTGCTTATAAAACAAATTTTAAAACAATCATCAGCTGTTTCTAGTGCAAATGAGTATGAAAATAATATTTTCTTGGATCTATATTCACAATCTAACATTAAAATTATTCGTAATGGTGTAAATTTAAAATCTTTAGTAAGTAATAAGGATTTTAAAAAAACTTATGAAATTAATTCTAAATTTATTTTATTTGTTGGGAGATTTTCAAAAAGTAAAGGTATTGAAAATTTAATTAATGCAATAAATCTCATAAAAAATGAACTTAGATCTAGAAATACTATTCTTGTAATTATGGGTGTTGATTTTGGATACGAAGATGAAATGTTTTCATTAATTAAAAAATTTGATCTATCTGAACATATTCTTGTTATAAAAAATCCTCCTCGAGAAGATGTAATTTCTGCATATGGTAAGAGTGAATTTCTTGTTATGCCCTCTCAATGGGAATTATCTCCTTTGGTTCCCCTAGAATCTTTTGCATTTAGTAGACCAGTTATCTCAACAAATTCTCATGGAATTCCATTTACGGTACAAAATAACATTAATGGCATTTTAGTTGAGCCTGAAAATCCTACAGAATTATCTGATGCAATTATTAAATTATTGGATAATTCCACCCAACGTGATTCTTTAGGCTTATCAGGCTATGATTTTGTTCAAAAGGAATGTAATTGTATTTCAATGGCAAAAAATCATCTTAAATTGTATCAAAATGTACTGGATAATATTCAAAATAAATAGTAGTCAAATAAAGTTAAAAAAATGAAAAATGATTTCTTTAAGGACTCAAAAATAAAATATCCTGCATATGAACCATGGATTTCAAATGATGATAAAAAAATTCTAAATAAAACATTGAATCAGAGTATGTTGACTCTTGGTCCTCAATTAGAAAAATTTGAGTCTGATTTTTGTAAATATACAAAATCAAAATATGCTATTGCTGTTACTAATTGTACTGCAGCATTACATTTATCATTAAAGGCAATTGGCATTAAAGAAAATGATGAAGTAATTATTCCTGATCTAACTTTTGTCGCTGATGCAAATGCAATTCTAGCATGTAATGCGAAACCTGTTATTGTTGATATTAACAAAGAAAATTTTTTCTTATCTCCTTCAGAAATTAAAAAAAATATTACAAAAAAAACTAAAGCGATACTTCCAGTTCATATTTATGGTCAAGTTTGTAATATTGAAGAAATTCAAGACATTGCCAAGAAAAATAATTTAAAAATTATAGAGGATTGTGCTCATGCAGTTGGAACTTTTCATAATTCCAAACATGTTGGAACTATTGGAACTACGGGTTGTTTTTCATTCTACCCAACAAAAAATATCACAACTGCTGAAGGTGGAATGGTAATTACTAATTCAAAAAAAATTGCGGATAAAGTTAGACAATTACGTAGTCATGGTATGACGAAATCTTTGAAAACTCGTTATTCTGGAGGTTACCCTTGGGTATTTGATATTATTGATCCTGGATATAATTATAGATTGGATGAAATTCGATGTGCATTAGGAGTTTCCCAATTAAAAAGAATTAAAAAAATTAATCAATTACGAAAGAATGCTGCAGCATATTATGATTCTAAATTACAAAATATTTCTGGTATAATTTTACCTGATTTGGTATCTGATAAAACCCATTCTTATCATTTGTATACTATTAGAATTACAAAATCTTTTAAATTGTCTCGTGATCAATTATATAAAAAATTAAAAGATAATGGAATTAGAACTACTGTTTATTGGATGCCAATTCACAAATACACTGCTTATAAAAAATTTGTAAAACCATCTGATGTTAAAAATACTGTAAAAATTTACAATGAAATTTTAGCTCTTCCGTTGTTCCCTGGTATAACAAAGAAACATCAAAATTCTGTTGTTAGTGTAATAAAATCAATTCAATAAATTTAATTTATTTCATCTAAAAATATCATTTTCTTTTTGTTTGATGATATTCTGTGTGCTTCCATCACTTTAGCTTGATTTTCAAAATCTTTTTCAAAATTAAATAACGATTTTTTTTGATTAGATATTTCTAGACAAAAATTATTAATCATTTCTAAAAAGTGATCAATTGGATTTATTTTAAAAATTTCATTTTTCTTACTCTTCCAATCATTTGATTTACTATACTGAATTTTCAAATTTGTTCCAAAATCTGATGGCACTGAATATGCTCTTTCTAAATCTATTATTCCATTTGTTCCCCAAATATTGTATTTTGATTGATAATACATGCCGTTTCCATAGATTATTGATGCTGTTTTTTCTTTTTTAAATATCAAAAATGATGTGCCTTTTACATCTACTCCTGTTTTTGGATCTATTGATAAATTTGCTGAAACACTAATTGGTTCTTCTTGAAAAATCATTCTACTTGCACAAATTGGATAACATCCAGCATCATTTAGAAAACCTCCTCCTAAATTTTTATTATATCTTATATCATCTTCTGGAAATTTTGGAAAACCAAAAATTCCATTAAAACTTGTCATTTCTCCAATTTTATCATTATTAATTAACTCTCTAACTTTTTGATGTTGAGAGTGAAACTTAAACATGAAACCCTCCATTATTCTAACATTATTTTGTTTTACAGTGTTTAGAATTTTTTTTGCAGATTCAAATGATGTTGTAGATGATTTTTCACAATAAACATGCTTACCTTCTGATGCTGCCTTAATTGCCCATTCCTCATGAGTTCCTATTGGAGTTGAAATGTAAACTACATCTACTAATTTATCTTTAATAACATCTTCATATGTTCCAAATTTTTTACAATTGAATTCTTTACAAAATTCTTTAGCTTTATTTTCTGTTCTACTTCCTATTATTTCAATTTCTGCATATTTTGATTTAATTATTGCTGGAATAACTGAACGTTTTGCAATTCTTGAACATCCAATAATTCCAATTTTAATTGAATTCATTTTTTTATAAATATGAAATAATTCCTCTTACATGTGGTCCGACAAAGTTTTCAATTTTTAATAATTGTTTAATTTGATATAATGTGATCCAAATAAAGTAGTCTGGAATATCTAATTCCTTATTTTTATCAATTTCTACAATCATGTTGTAATTTGATTTTAAATGAAATCTTCCTCCATCTTCAGATTGCCATTTTGCATAAATAATTTTTGGATTATTCGATTCATCAAAATATTCTGCAAATAGAGGTCGTTTTCCACCATGAGCTTTTAGTAGGTTACTTGTTGTTGCTTGTAATGTTGGAGATAATTGTAATTTCCCAATATTTCCTGGTTCTGCTTTTGCTTGAAGTAGATAATGTGGAACTCCATTAATTTTTTTCATTAATATTCCCAATATCCCTCCTGGATTTTTTGCAATCATTGGTTGAGTCCAACCTTCTTTACCTACTTCTCTATCAAATGTATTTGAAACTTTTATTCCAATTATTTCAAAAAATCCCTTTGAATCGTGATTAATATTTCCAGTTTCTTTCTCTACATTCCATTTTTTTAGTTCTTTTACACCTATTTCTTCTACAATCATGTCTGATTCTTCTCTTTTCTTGTTAAACCAATCAATTATGTAATCTAATTTGTGCATTTGATTATCATCTCTAATTGATTCTATCATTGTATTTATTCGGTTATATGCTTCTAAGTCTAAATCATATCCATTTTTTTCTAAAACTTGTTTAATTTCATCAATTAACACGTTAAAAGATAAAATTGTTCTCTAATTATATTTTCTACTCTATCAGTTTATTGCTCTCGTAAAATTATTAGAAAATTTGAATAGTGCGCTTTATAGGCTTAAATTTTAAAATTTATGCTGGCTAATACATTTTCATTAATCCGTGGGAGGATATTTTGATAATTTTCTCATTTTTAAAATCAGTATTAGTAAATTTTATGCTGAATTTAGTATCTTTTTATTCTTATATTTTTTTTAAGTAGTATGCATACAATTTTGATAGTTGGATATGGTTCGATTGGAAAACGTCATTTTAAAAATATTTCTAAAATATCCGATGCAAAAATTATTGTATTGACAAAACAAAAAAATTTGCCTGAATTAAAGAAAAATGGTATACATGTAGTGAATTCATTAAAGGAGGCATTATTACATAAACCTGATATTGGTTTTGTAACTAATGAAACTAGTTTACATGTAGATACTGCAATTAAACTGGCAAATAATGGAATGAATTTATTTCTTGAAAAACCTTTATCCCACTCAACAAAAAATGTGAAAAAATTACAAAAAATAATCAAAAAGAAAAAATTGATTACTCAAATTGGTTGTCATATGAGATTTCATCCATGTATAAGAAAAATTAAAAATATTTTAGAAAAAAATTCATTAGGAAGGATTATTTCTGTAGATATTGAAAGTAGTTCATATCTTCCTGATTGGCATCCTTATGAAGACTATCGTTTTGGATATGCTGCAAGAGATGATTTAGGAGGAGGTATTTCTTTAACTTCTATTCATGAAATTGATTTAATTTATTGGTTTTTTGGAATGCCTCAAAAAGTTTTTTCAATTATTGGTAAATTCAGTGATCTTAAAGTAAAAACTGATGATTTATCTGTAATGACATTTCTTTTAAAAAATAAAATTGTTGGTGAAGTTCATTTAGATTATTTTCAAAGACCTGAATTTAAGAGCTGTAAAATTAAAGGTGTTAAAGGTACTTTGTATTGGGATTCATCTATAAATGAAGTAAAGTTTTTTTCTCATAAATCTCAAAAATGGAAATCATTAATTAAAATTAAAAATTTTCAAAAAAATTCAATGTATGTTGATGAAATAAAATATTTTTTTAATTGTATTAAAAATAACCGTACAACTATGAATAATATTGATGATGGGGTTAAAACTTTGCAAATTGTCCTAAATGCAAAAAAATCATCAAAATTTGGCAAACTAATTTCTATAAAATAATTATTTTCATACTAATGTGGAATTTTTATATTTAAATTATTTATATACTTGAGATTTTTTATTTTATGTTTTTTTATTTTTCTTTAAAATCATTCAATGGTAGTTTTTTTATCTAATATCATTTCTAGGTTTTTAATTTCATTCCATACGAATCTTTTAGATACTTTACATCTGTTTGAAGCATCATTTTTCTATTTCTTAAAGTGAAAACTATTTTTTTGTTTATTATATGATTTTGAAATTTTTTACCGATAACTATTCTAAATTTAATATTTACATTTTTGGATGTAAACCATTTTACTTTGTTATTTATAATGTATAATTTATTTATACAGATACGTGAAATTTAATTTTAGTAAATTCTAAAAATATTATAATTTTTAAAATCTAAAATTAGATGCTAGTTTTTTTCATTAGAAAAATTATGATTTATTGTTATAATTCTTGGTAATGTTTTTAATGATTTCTAATTATAATTCAACTATGGATGATACAAAAATTAAAGAAATTATTGAACAGTTAGAGAGTAAACAAAAGGATTGCATTGCTTTTTCAAAAAAATATAAGCAAAGGGAAATGGAAGATTTGTTTCAATATTATGAGGGTGCATCATGGGCACTAAAATTTGCTTTATCGCTATTTGTTGAAAAAAAATAATCTATTTTCCAATAGTTTGATCTCTGTCCACATAATTATCGATTCCTATTAAACGATCATCTAGACTAATAGTATTATGTTCTGTTTTTCTAGGAAGATAACAATGTTGACATGGTGATAATTCTTTGACACCTAAATGTTGAAGATGTATTTCTCTTGCTTTTGTCATATTTTCCCCATTCCATATTTCAAATATTGATTCATTGTTGATATCCCCAATTGGATTTGTTTCCATTTCATCATTTGAGCATAATTGAACTATGCCATCCGCCCCAATTACTAATCTTTGCCATAATTGAGGACATGTGAAATTTTCCTCATATTGAATTTCTGTATCCCTATGTAAATAATCAATTAAAGGATTAGAACCGATCTGATCTGTAATGTCATTAAAAATATCATAGAATTCTTTTGGATTTTTTGAAATTGCAGGCCAAACAGTTTGAACTTTAATAACAGGTTTTACAACTCCTCTGCGTTTTTTTATTTCATGAAATTTTTTTATTTTTTCTACAGCATCATCAAATTTTAATGGAAATCTAATTTTTTCATAGGTCTTACCAATTCCATCAAAAGATATTGTTAACCAGTCAAGTTTTAAATCAACTAATTTCTCAAATTTAGTTTCATCTAAAAACCCTCCATGAGTTAATGTTGAAACTTCTTTTATTCCATTATCTTTTGCATACTTTATCATATCAAAAATATCTTTATTTACAAAGGCTTCTCCACGAAAACTTAATCTAATTGAATATAGTTTATATTTTTTACATTCATTAATTATTTTTTTAAATAATTCAAAATCCATGGATTTTTGGTTAACTTGTTTTTTAAACTCATCTGTTGTGGTGTAGCACATAGGACAATTTAGATTACAAAGACTTGATAATTCAATATCTACATGTGATGGAAATTTACTTACATGATTGATTCTAGGAAATAAATGCCATCTTAATCTATTTACAATATAATTGAATAAATGACCATTTCCACGATTAAGTTCAAATTTAAAATTTTTATTTCTAGATGATAGTCTGAATTGACCTTTGTTAATTTTCATATTATTGATATTTTTTAAAATTATATAATCTTCACTAATTATTAATTATTTTATAGAGATAATTTAGATATGTCATTAACTCTAGTCATAATAATTTCAAATGCTTCCGCAGCATTATAGCCTGAAAGACTTCCCCATCTATTGGCAATAGCTTTTGTAATTATTTTTGATCTTGGATGTGGCGGTTTTCTGATTTCATAATGATATGCTTCTAATGCTTTTGTTTTGTATTGTAATTCTTTTGAAATGTCTATGTATAAATTTGGATTAAATTGATATGGTTTTTTCCAATCAGTTGAGGCAGGAATTTCAAATGAGACAATTGAGGTAACTGTTGAACCAGGAATTGGACGTGACGCAGTAATTGCTGCTTCATAAACAATCCTATGATCTAAATTTAGATCATTAAAATGGTGAGTGAATATGACATTAGCTTTTGTACTGGATATTTCTGATTCAATTTCTTTAGTTATTTTTAATAATGGAATTTGATCTAATTCTTGATTTGGAAGATCCAAAAATCTCATTTTTTTAACTCCTAGAATGGATAAAGCTTTTTTTGCATGATTTTTTCTAACTAGTATTTCTTTTTTCATTTTTTTCATTTCTTCATGAGAAACATCGTATTGTGGAATGGTTGAATAACCTGATTTCCTTCTGGCAGTAATTCCTTCTGAAACAAATAAAACACTAACATTATGTTTTTTAGATAATTTTTTTAATGTACCACCCATTCCAATTGTTTCATCATCAGGATGTGCACAAACAACTAAAATATTCAATATTTGATCAACTCAATATCTAAAGTATGTATCACAATCTATAAAATTTGGAATGATTAATTTAAACTTTCTAAGTATAATTGGGCTTTAATTTTTTAATCATTTTATTCATTCTAATTATACCATTTCCATCAATAAGTTTTTGACCTTGTTTCCTCATTTGTTCCCTTTTTTTAAAATTTGATATTAGATTATTGACATGCTTGCTTATTTGATTACTTGATATATTTTTTCCAAAACCTAAATTAATTGCAGATTTATTTTTTTCTAATAATTTTGCAGTCTCAATTTCAAACTTTTCACCACAAACAATTATGGATGGAATTCCCACACATGTTAATTCTAATGATGTCATTCCTCCAGCAGTAATTGCTAAATCATATTTTTTTAAAATTTTATTTAAATTTTTAATATTGTATAAAACTTCAATTTTTTTATTGGATTTTGAAATAGATTTGTTTAATTTTTTCCAACAATTAAACGATTGACCAATTATCACAGTAATTTCTACATCTTTATTAATAAAATTAAATGAATCAATAATTTTTGGTGTAAAACAGTACGTATCTGATCCACCTTGTAATACTATAATTTTTTTCACAATTTTTTTGGTTTTTTTAATAGTATTTTTTGAAAATTTTTTATTGATTATTGTGTATTTAAAATTATTTTCAATTTGTGATGAAAATCCTGTTTCAGGATAAAGCATTGTAATTCCATGAAATTTATCTCTGATGTTATTTTTAGTATAATCTATTAATAAAATATTTTTACAAATTTTTTTAATATTATTGATTGTAATGTTTCTTTCTTTAAGTTTATCAATTATAATTAAATCTGGATTAATTTTTTTAATTATTTCATTCTCTTTTGATATTTCATTTTTTTTCACAAAAAATGTTTTATAATATTTTTTAAAATTTTTAAAAGATAATTTTTCCCTAGTTAGGAAAACTATTTCATTCTCTTTTTTAATTTCATTAGCTAAATTTAATGATCTGTAGATATGTCCCATACCTATATTTAAATTTCCATCTACCAGAAAAACTATTTTCATATTTCATTCTCATTTTCTTTTAATTTTGATAAACTTTCGGGACCTATATTAAAAAGTAAATCAATTATTGATAAATTTGGAATGAATTCTGAATTAAAAACTTGTTTGTATTTAGGACATTGAAAATTTTGATATTCAATTTTAATATTATTTGTTTCAAACATTTTTTCATTCATGTATTCCTTTCCTCCTATTCCTGAAACATAAGTTTCTGCACCAATTTTTTTAGATATGTTTACTAACCTTTCTGTTGAATTACCTTTTACATTTAATTCTGATTCTTTAATTACTTCTATTTTTATATCTAACCAATCTATTAATTGAATTATTAATTCATAATTTAATGTAAAAAGATGATCCCATTTTTTTGAATATATTTTTTCAAAAAATGCCTTGTAATTTTTTTTAAAAAATTTAGAATTTGAATATGAACGATTAATTTTTTCGAAATGATCCGATTGCCAATTTTCTTCATTATTAATTTCAACAATTTTGTTTGCTACAAACTTATGTTTTTT